>OLFY01001548.1_pt1 | contig 28187 bp, 17 predicted proteins | sample 1605611 | NCBI WGS metagenome assembly OLFY01 (sample SAMEA3888923, study PRJEB22519) | human gut metagenome | biome: human gut; feature: human-associated habitat; material: faeces | place: Denmark | collected 2011
GGGACTTCGGAACGGCCCACATATCGTCGTGGTCGTTGGTGATGACCGGGAAGCCCAGCTTGATGGCGCCGGCGCCGCAGGCGACGGTAATGTCGTTGACAGGCTTATAAGCGTTGACAAACGCGTTGATGCGGTCGAAGGTGTACTTGTGGAAGCCCTCGACGTCGCCCGGCTGGATGGCACCGAAAATCATGGCCGCGCGCACAACCAGAGAAATGACGTGGCCGACGGACCAGATCTCTTCGCCGACGGGAACGACACGGACGGGGAAGCCCATAGAAAGACCGGCTTCCACAGCCTGCTCGATGATGCCGCCGATCAGGAAGACGAAAATGCCGCGGGACTGATAGCCCTTGATGGTCTCGACCGCTTCCTCGGTGGAAGGAGCCGGGCCGATCATGACGACGAAGCCGGGGATATCGCCGGTAACAAGAGGAACGCCGAGTTCACGGACTTCCGCGTCGGTGAAGTGGCCGTGATAGTTCGTGCCCTCATACGGGGTCTGGGTCTTGACATATTTGCAGGCCTCGATCATCTCAGCGGCGATGGCGGTGCCGACGCCGGACTGGAAGATAGAGTTGGTGCGCGGCTCGCGGAGCATCATGGCCTTCACGTCGGCCAGAGCATCCTGCAGTTCGCCGGTCGTAGTGACCTTTTTGCCGATATAGGCATAGATGCAGGCGCAGAAATACGCGGTGGAGGGAAGCGTCAGAGGAGCGTCGCGGCCGACTTCTGCCACGATCTTGTTCACTTCTTCCTCGGCCTTGGCGAACATCTCGTCAGAGCCGTCGAAGACGCGGTTAAACAATGTCTTCATTGTGGTTTCATTCCTTTCAGATTCATTCTTTGGCGTCAATGGCAGCCTTGATCGCACGGATCTCATCCAGCGCATCGGGGCTGCAGTCGTAGGGGGAGAGGCCCCTCCGGTCCGCGTCGATGACGGCGGGACTGTAGCTGATGAAGCCGAGCAGATCGTCTGCCGGGATGCGGCTTCTGATAAATTCACGGTCAGACTCGTCGCGGATCTTGTTGGCGACGACGCGCACCTTGGTCACGCCGATGTCCTTTGCAAGCTCCTTGATGCGCACATAGGTCTGTACACTCCGCGCGCCCGGCTCGATGACCACGATGAACTGGTCCATCATGCTGGCCGTGCCGCGTCCAAGGTGTTCAAGCCCTGCCTCCATGTCCATGATGACCACGTCGTCCTTGCGGAAAACGAGATTGGTCAGAATCGCCTTGAGCATGACATGCTCCGGGCAGACGCAGCCGGAGCCGCCGGTATCAACCGTGCCCATAACGAGAAGCTTGACGCCGTTGATATTCTTGGCAAGCTTATCGGGCAGATCGGAAACGTCCGGGTTTAGCTTATAGAAGCTGTTCTGGTCGTTCGCGCCCGTGCGCTGCTTGGCAAGCTGCTTCATTTTCGAGACTGGAACAATGGAATTGACCTCTTCCTCTGTCAGCCCCAGCGCCAGGCCCAGATTTGCATCCGGGTCAACGTCGGCTGCGAGGACGGTGCGCCCTTCGTCGGCGTAGAGCCGCGCGAGCGTGGAGGCCAGCGTCGTCTTGCCGACGCCGCCCTTGCCGGTGATAGCTACTTTCATAACGGTAAAGACCCTCCGGGAAGATCTTAGATGCCGAGAGCCGTGCGCTTGGCTTCGATTGCGGCGATCATCTTGTCGCCGAGGCTCTCAATGTTGGTGTCAACGACGAAATGCGCCTCGACCCACTCCTTGCAGCCTCTTGCGTCACCCTGAAGCAGTTCAGTGATCTCGCTGGAGCCCTTGGAGTACGGATCAACGCCGAGGTAGGTGTCGATGCCGGTCGCCACGACGTAGTTGCCGATGGAAACTGCCTTTTCAGACATCCATTCCGGCGCGCAGCCGCAGAGCGGAATCTGAGAAATGTTGATGCCCCAATCCTTTGCAAGATCGGAAGCAAGGATCATCATACGGGAGATATCAACGCAGGAGCCCATATGCAGAACCGGCGGAATACCAACCAGCTTGCACACGCGCTTGAGGCCCTCGCCGCAGTATTCAGCAGCGTCGAGATCCATGAGGCCGGCCTTGGCCGCAGCCTGTGCCGAACAGCCGGAGACGATGACGATGATATCGTTCTTGAGAAGCTTCTTCATGAGCTCGATGTGCGCAGTATCGGGGCGAACCTTGGGGTTGTTGCAGCCGACCATTGCGACAGCACCGCGCAGGACACCGGCCTTGACAACGTCGGCCAGCGGCTTCAGCGTGCCGAGCGCGTCAACATGGGAGTTGCACACGCCGTCGAGTTCTTTCTTAATGGCCTCGACCGAGTAGCCGACGCGGGCCTTGGTCTTGAGGTTCGGAATGTTGACAAGCTCGGGCTTGCGGTTTTTGAAGTTTTCAATCGCCATGCGGATGATCGCCTTGGCGTTGTCCGCCGCAGTGTCCTCGTGGAACTCGATGAAATCCGAGTCCGGCATGCGGGCAATGGGAGAGGTCGTGATGAACTTGGTATGGAAGCACTTGGAAAGCGGGCCAAGAGCCGGGAAGATGCACTGCACATCAACGACGATGGCTTCGCATGCGCCCGTCAGGACAACGTTTTCCTGCTGCAGGAAGTTACCTGCCATCGGAATGCCCTGCCGCATGGCAACTTCGTTGCCGGTGCAGCAGACGCCCGCGATGTTGATGCCCTTTGCGCCGACGGACTTGGCCAGCGCGACCATCTCGGGATCCTGCGAATACATGACGATCATCTCGGAAAGAGACGGATCGTGGCCGTGGACGATGATGTTGACCATGTCCTTTTCCATGACGCCGATGTTGGCGGTGGTGTCAAGGGGACGCGGGGTGCCGAACAGAACGTCGGACAGCTCGGTACCTGCCATGGAGCCGCCCCAGCCGTCGGACAGGCCAGCGCGCAGGGACTGCTTGATGAGCGCCTCGGGAAGAGACGAACAGCCCATATGCGTCATGTGCAGCGACTGCGAAACCTCGCGGTCAATGGCACGCGGCTCAATGCCAGCGTCATGCCACAGCTTCTGGGTATGCTCGGGCGCACGCTTCAAAAAGCGCTGCACGCCGAAAGGCTTGCCGTACTCGAGAAGGGCGGTTTCAGCAACTTCGTGGGCCAGATCATAAATATCCTTGCCCTCGGACTCGATACCCCATTCGGCAGCAATTTTCTTCAGTTTTTCGGGGTCTTTGACCTGATAAGAGCCGCCTTCCTTTGCCTGATAGAGCGTGTGGCAGATCTGACGGCCATGGTCGGAGTGCGTAGCAGCACCACCTGCGGTGAAGCGCAGGTAGTTGCGGCCGACGATGCCGTGTACGTCGCAGCCACAAATGCCGCGCGGTGCCTTGGGCGTAATGCGGCAGGGGCCCATGGAGCAAATGCGGCAGCAGGTGCCGGCTTCGCCGAAGCCGCAGTGCGGCGTCTGATTCTTGACGCGCTGCTGCCAGGAATCCGCGCCAACTTTTTTGCCGGTTTCAAGCAATTCGTTGGTCGCTGCTTCCATCTGTTCAACTGTGATTAAGCGATCCCAATCCATCGATGATGTATCCTCCTAAAATATGTTCTGGGCCGGCCTGCGTACACCGGACGCAGCACCGGAAGGGGGGCGGCGGTCAGCCCGTATGGACAGACCGAGCAGGCGTACCTGCGCTCTGAAACCAAAAAGCGGCAGAATACGCCTCTTATAGCTTGCGTCTATTTTACCAAGCAGCCTGAAGAAAGTCAACCGATGCGAACCCCCTGCGGGGGTTCTTTGGAAATCCAAATTTACGGCTATATCAGAACTTTGATAATATAAAAAGTCAGAATTATCGACATTATTTTCGATAATTCTGACTTTATATAGAAAATGATATGTGATATCCCGATATTCCTTTTTTTATGATTCCATATGAACATTGATATGTGGATAGGACATCGTGATGCCCGCGGAGGAAAAGGTTTCCTGAAGTCCGTCCAGCACGTCGTTATAGCAGGCCCAATAGTCCTCCGTACGCGCCCAGAAGCGCAGGACATACTGGATCGAATTGTCGCCATAGGAGACGACGTGTGCCTCGACAGGCCGGTCGCGGAGTGTCTTTTCGTGCGCTGCGGCAGCGGCGCAGAGCGCCGCGCGGACGGTATCTACCGCATCGTCATAGGACGCCGAAACGTTCACGTCAACACGGCGTACCGCCTCGCTTGTCACATTGATGATGCTGCCTGCCGTGATCTGACTGTTGGGCAAATAGATGATCTGGTTGTCATAGGTGCGCAGGCTTGTGTATACCGCGCCGATAGTCAGGACAGTTCCAGCCTTGTCGCCGATCTGGACATAATCGCCCGCCCGGAAGGGTTTGGCTGTCAGAATCATCAGCGCGCCCGCGACATTGGACAGCGCGGCCTGCATCGAGAGCGAAACGGCAAGACCGGCAACGCTCAAAATTGCCAGCAGCGAACTGGTATCCACGCCGAGCGTCCCTGCGACGAGCATGACTGCAATAAAAATCAAAATTGCCTTGGCTGTCGTGCGCAGAAAGCCGAAAATAGTGTGATCCAGCTTGGAATGGGAAAACAGCTTGTCCGCCGCCTTCAGAATCAGCTTGATGAGCACTGCGCACAGAACCAGCAGCACCGCCGCATACAGCAGCTTTTCAAGCGTCAGCTTCGAGAAAAACGACTGCACCTGTTTTTCGTCGATGGCAGTCGTGTCAAGAACGGAAGAGATGAACATGATAGCCTCCGGAATATATCCCTATCTCGCGCTTTCGGTAAACCCCTGTAGGGGCTTGACAGATCTGCTCCGCCCGATGGGCGGCCGCAAATTTGCGCAGCACCCTGTAGGGGCCGATGCCCACATCGGCCCGCTGGGAAGTTACGAATTCGCCGAAGAATTCTGTAAAAACAGTATATTCCGCGGACGGACAGAGTCGTCCGCCTCTACAGGGGATGAGAAGATTGAACCTTTGATGTAGGGGCCGGCGGCTCTGTCGGCCCGAAAAATGTTGCGAATTCGCCGAAGATTCTCATAAAATCGGTACCTCCTGCCGGGCCGATGTGGGCATCGGCCCCTACAGGCCGCTCTGAAAAACGTGCTGCGCCCCTGTTCGGGGAAACAGGGGCGCGATTGGTTCAATCGGTTTCCGACGGTGCTTCATCCTGCTCGGGCGCTTCCTCTGCCTCACTGCCGTCCGTCAGTTTTTTGCTGTCAGCATTGACGTAGGCCATGAATTCGTCGCCCGTGATGGTCTCCTTGCTCAGCAGGTACATTGCAATCTCATCCAGCAGCGCACGGTGCTCGACAAGGATATTTTTCGCATCCGCGTAGCAGTCCATGAGCAGCTTGTGGATTTCTTCGTCCGCTGCAGAGGAGGTGGAATCGGCACAGTTCATCATCGTGCTGCCGTCGAGGTACGGATTTGAGACAGTGGACAGCGCCATAAGGCCAAGCCGGTCGCTCATGCCGTACTGCGTGACCATCTTACGGGCCAGTTCTGTCGCGCGCTCAATGTCGTTCGACGCACCGGTCGTGGCAATACCGAAGACGACCTGTTCTGCAGCGCGGCCGCCCAGCATGGTCTGGAGTTCGACGATGAGTTCTTCCTTACTGGACAGGAATTTCTCTTCTTCCGGCATCTGCATGGTATAGCCCAGCGCGCCGGAGGTGTGCGGGACAATCGTGATCTTGGAGACAGGCTGCGAATGCTTCTGCAGCGCGGCAACCAGCGCATGGCCAACCTCATGATAGGACACGATGCGCTTTTCGGTGTCGGTCAGAACGGTACCCTTCTTCTCCGTGCCCGCGATGACAAGTTCAAAGGACGTCAGCAGATCCTGCTGGTTGACAGCCTTGCGCCCCATGCGCACGGCGCGCAGCGCCGCCTCGTTGACGAGGTTTGCCAGATCCGCGCCGACCGCGCCTGCAGTCGCCTGCGCAATCTTGTGCAGATCGACATCCTCGGCCAGCTTGATATTTTTCGTGTGGACGCGCAGCGTCTGGTAACGTCCGGCGAGATTGGGCCGGTCAACGATGATGCGGCGGTCAAAGCGGCCCGCACGCAGCAGTGCCTTGTCGAGAATCTCAGGCCGGTTTGTCGCCGCCAGGATCACGACGCCCTTGCTTGAATCGAAGCCGTCGATCTCGGCCAGCAGCTGGTTAAGTGTCTGCTCGCGCTCGTCGTTGCCACCGAATTTGGAATCTCTCGTGCGGCCGATGGCGTCGATCTCATCAATGAAAATGATGGCCGGGGCGACTTTCGCTGCCTGCTGGAACAGATCGCGCACGCGGCTGGCGCCGACGCCGACAAACATTTCCACGAAATCAGAGCCGGAGATGGAGAAGAACGGCACGTTCGCCTCGCCCGCGACGGCCTTGGCCAGCAGCGTCTTGCCGGTGCCCGGAGGGCCGACCAGCAGTGCGCCCTTCGGGAGCTTCGCGCCGATGGCGGCGTATTTCTGCGGGTTATGCAGGAAATCGATGATCTCGACAAGCGATTCCTTGGCCTCGTCCTGACCGGCGACGTCGGCAAACGTGACGCCGGTGGACTTTTCCATATAGACCTTGGCCTTGCTCTCGCCGATGCCGCCGATGCCGCCGCCCATGCGCTTGGTCATGCTGCGCATCAGCAGGCTGAACAGGGCGTACATGATGATGACCGGCAGCAGCCATGTGACGACAAAGGTCACGATGGGGCTGGCCTGCTCGACGATCTCGGTGTTGTATTCCACGCCCTGCGCGTCGAGCCGCGCCTTCAGCTCGTCGTTTGAGACGTTGGGGATATAGCCAGTGTAGTACAGCCGCTGCTGCGCCGACGGCTTTTTGGCCTCGTCGCGCGTCAGGATGACCATGCGGTCGGACTGGAACTCCAGCTCGGCGATCTCATCCTTGTCGAGATACGTCTGGAACTCGTTATAGGTGATCTCCGACAGATACGCGTTGGCAATGGTCGTATAGAGCGAATTGATAAGCAGCGTCGCGATCAGCGCCGCGACCATCAGGAATACGATCCGGCGCCCCTGCCGTCCATCGTCGCCGTTCTGCGGCTTATTGTCCTGCGGCTTTTTGTTTTTTGGGTCGTTATTCAAAAAACGCACCTTCTTTCTGTGAAAACGTGGGAAATTTTAGTAGGGAATTTTCTGTTACAAATCTTATCACACCCATTCCCCATTTACAAGAAAGAACCTGCGGCGGGCAGGTAAATTTTCTGTGAATTGTGAGATTGGGATTGAGGTTTCCGAAAGAAGCTGTTATACTATATTGTGAATTATTATGACATCGGAAGCTGGAGAAACTATGGAACAGAAAAAATGGAACCGGAACGACCGCCGCCCGCCCGTCCGCCGTGCGCAGGAGCCTGCGGAGAATGCAGAAAATATGCTCGAGGGCCGCAACGCCGTACAGGAAGCGCTTGCCGCAGGCCGCCCCATCGACAAGCTTTACATCGCTGCCGGAGAAACAGACCGCGCGCTTTCCCGGCTGGCCGCCATGGCGAGAGAAGCCGGCGCCGCCGTCGTTGAAACAGACCGGCGCAAGCTCGACCAGCTTTCGGCCACGGGCGCGCATCAGGGCGTGATCGCCATGGTCGCGGCGCATGCCTACGCGACGGTCGAGGAGATCCTCGAAAACGCGAAAAACAGGGGCGAGGCCCCGCTGATCGTCATCTGCGACGAACTTTCCGACCCGCACAATCTGGGCGCGATCATCCGCACGGCGGAATGCGCAGGCGCGCACGGCGTGATCATTCCGAAGCGCCGCAGCGTCGGCCTGACCGCCGTTGTGGGCAAGGCCTCGGCAGGTGCACTGGAATATCTGCCGGTGGCGCGTGTGGCCAACCTGGTCAGCGCCATCCGCGAGTTGCAGAAAGCCGGCGTCTGGGTCTTCGGCACGGCGGCAGACGGCGATATGGCGCTCTATCAGGCCGATCTCAAGGGCCCGGCCGCTATCGTCATCGGCAACGAGGGCGACGGCATGAGCCGCCTTGTCGCCGAAGCGTGCGACTTTAAAGTCAGTATTCCCATGCGCGGCCGCATTTCATCCCTCAACGCGTCGAACGCCGCCGCAATTTTATTGTACGAGGCTGTCCGGCAGCGGGGATAAAGCCATCTTTCCGAACGGACGACTCTGTCCGCCCGCACAGCAGGCAGCTTTTGGACCCTCATAGCAAATCCGCAAGCACCCTCCTGTTTCGTTGTAGGGACCGATGCCTACATCGGCCCGTGAGGCAGCCACGACTTTGCCGAAGAGTTCCGTAAAAGCGGCCCATCCTGCCGGGCCGATGTGGGCATCGGCCCCTACAAAGCGAGTATGGTAGATTCACAAAACATGGAGCACACTATGGAACCAACCAGGCGTCCTGAGGACGAAGCACAACTGAACAAGACGCCCGCGGAGCAAGAGGAGCCGGAATACTCGCTCGAGGAAATTATGAACGAATTCGGCGGCTGGACAAAGCGTGAGGAACCGAAGACCGAGCTGGGTGAGACTGTCCGGCTTGCCACACCTGCCGGCCGCCCGCCCGATGCGCAGACACCGTCTGACGAGGAAGCGGCTGACACCATTCGCTTTGCGCCCGTCCATACGCAAAAGGAGCCTGAGCCGGAGCGCCCTACCGTCTGGACCTACCAGGGTGAACCGGATCCGGAGCCTGCCGCAGCAGATCCCAAGGAAGCGCGGGAGCGCGCCCGTGCCGAGCGCCGCGAAAAACGGCAGGCCGAAAAACGCCGCCGGCAGCTTGAACGCTTTCAAAAAAAAGAGGCCCGGAAAAAGCGCGCCGCCGAGCAGCCTGAGCACGTTTTTCCCTCGCTGGAAGCCGCGTATCAGTTCTATTCTGCCGCCTCCAGCGTGCGGCTGCGCCTGCTGCTGAGCGTGCTGACCTGTCTGGCGTCGATTTTGCTGCTGGTCTTATCGACCTCCGCCATTGTGGGGGATTTCAGCAGTTATTCACAGGTGTTTTCCGCGATTATGCTGGGACTTCTGCTTGCGCAGGCACTTTTAAGCTATGATATCTGCCTGTCCGGCGTGGTGCAGGCGCTGCGCCTGCGGTTCGATCAAACCAGCATGCTGTTCGTGGTGCTCTGCGCCGTGATCGTTGACGCATTTTTTGCCGTCCTGCAGGGCCGGACACCGTTCTGCACGGTCGCGTCGATTCTGCTGCTGCTCGCCCTGTGGGGGCGGAGTTTACTGTATGAGGCACGGCGCAGATCGCTGCGCGCGGCAGGCAATATGGAAGATCCGGTCGCCGCCGTGCGGGAGGAAAAGGCGTGGCACGGCTACGACTGCATCTTCCGCGCTCCGGGCGACGCCGAGCAGTTTGCCGTCCAGCTGGAAATGCCGGACGCAGGCAGCCGCATCATGCGCTTCTACACGCCTGTTATGACGGCGGTAACGCTCGTGTTATCCGTCCTGACCGCGATGCGCGGCGGCAAGAGTTTTCTCTGGTCGTGGACAGCCATGCTGCTGGCTGGTTTCCCCGCCGGCATCCTCATCGCCTACGCAAAACCGTTTTCCACGTTTGCCAAAAAACTGTACCGCATCGGCGCAGCCGTCGCAGGCTGGCAGGGCGCGCGGATTCTGTCCGGCGAGGCCGGCCTGATCATTGAAGATGCAGATCTGTTCCCGCCGCAGAATGTGACACAGGGCGGCATGAAGCTTTACGGCAGCCGCCCCGCGCCCATGGTCATCGGCTATGCCAACGCCGTCGTGCAGACGGCAGGCAGCGGTCTTGCTCCGCTGTTTGAACAGATGATGCACGACCAGAACGGCAGACGCTATTCCGTCGATACCTTCCGCCGGTATGAAAGCGGCGGTCTCGGCGCGACGATCCGGGGAGATGTCGTTCTGATGGGCTCGATCGCGTTTATGAAGCTGATGCGCGTACGCGTCCCGGAGGGAACGCGGCTCAAGCAGGCGGTCTATCTGTCCGTTAACGGCGAACTTGCCGCCGTCTTTGCGCTCAATTATGCCCCGGCAGAATCCGTTCGGGCAGGACTTGCCTCCGTTCTGCGCGCAGGCGCGCTTGTGCCGGTGCTGGCCACGCGCGATTTTATGATCACGCCGCAATTTTTAAAGCAGCGCTATAAAATCCCGCCCGAGCATATCGAATTCCCCATTGTAGAAGAGCGCGCAGCCCTCTCCGAACCCGGTGCCGTGCGCGCCGGAAAACAGGGTGCGCTCATGGCCCGCAGCAGCTTCGCAAGCTTCGCAGGAAGCGTCGTCGCGGCGCGTGGTCTGCGCGGCACGGCGATTTTGTCCATCTGCGTCGCCATCGCGGGAAGCGTGCTCGGCGTGAGCCTGATGTTTGTGCTGACGTTCCTCGGCGCAGATCTCGCCGCGTCGTGCTGGAACCTGTTTCTGTACACGGTTTTGTGGCTCCTTCCGGGGCTTCTGGCCGGTCTTTTAGCGGGCCGCGCATAGGTACGCATGAAAAATCGCAGATTTTCATGGGATTTGACAAGATTCTAATTGCAATCCTATGGAGATTCGTATATAATGGAATTTAAGAGTCGGCGAAATGAGAACTGCCGAGGGGCGGAGCGCGCCGTCTTGCGTTCCGTCTGGAGAAAGGAGTATTTTTTACTATGGGCTATACTGCCAATGACATTCGCAACATCTGCCTGCTTGGCCATGGCGGCGACGGCAAATCCGCTCTTTGCGAGAGCATGCTGTTCACCACCAAGGCGATCACCCGTCTGGGCAAGCGTGCCGATGGCACCACTGTTTCTGACTTTGACGACGAAGAGAAGAAGAGACAGTATTCCATTTCTTCTTCCGTCATTCCCGTTGAATATAACAAGTGCAAACTCAACGTGATCGACAACCCGGGTTATTTTGACTTTGCCGGTCAGATCGTGCAGTCCCTGCGCGTAGTTGACGCGGGCCTCATCTGCCTGACCGCAAAGAGCGGCATCGGCGTCGGTACTGAAAAGGGCTGGAAGTATCTTGCCAAGGCCAATCTTCCCGCCATGTTCTATGTCTCCAAGCTGGATGAAGAGCATGCCAACTTCTTCAACGTTCTCGATTCCCTGCGCGAGATGTTCGGCGCTTCCGTCATTCCGTTTACCTTCCCCATTATGCAGGGTGAAACGGCTGTCGGTCTGGTTGACTTGATTGAGAAAAAAGCCTATGACGCAAACGGCAAGGAAATCCCCCTGCCCGCAGACGCCAACGATAAGATTGAAGAATACATGGCCGAGCTCAACGAGCAGGTCGCAGAGACTGACGAGGCCCTCATGGAGAAGTTCTTCATGGAAGAGCCGTTTACCGCCGAAGAACTCCAAACCGGCATCAAGGCCGGCATCCGTGAGCGCAGCGTGACCCCGGTCTTCTGCGGCTGCGCCTACACCGGCCTCGGCACCACCAACCTCATGGCCAACATCGTCAAGTACGCCCCGAATCCGCTTGAGGGCAAGCCCATGACCCAGGTCGACGACGAGGGCAATGAGTCCGAGTTCAAGCTCGCCCCGAACGGCAGCCCGATGGCGTTCGTTTTCAACACGCTGGCTGACCAGTACGGCAAGAACTCCTACTTCAAGGTCATTTCCGGCGACATGGAAGACACCCTTACCGTCGTCAACGCCCGCACCGGCGATTCCGAAAAGCTCGGCAACATGTTCTTCCCGAAGGGCAAGGACAACACCAAGACCTCCAAGGTCTGCTGCGGCGATATCGGCGTTTTCACAAAACTCGCCTCCGTCAAGACCGGCGACACCCTCGGCATGCCGGGCAAGACCGTCCGCATCAAGGGCATGACATACGACGAGCCGATGTACAAGATGGCTGTCTACGCCAAGGTCAAGGGCACCGAAGACAAGATCGCCAACGGCCTTGTCAAGCTGAAGGAAGAAGATGAGTCCTTCACCTACGGCAACGATCCCGAAACCAAGGAGCTCATCATTGCCGGCGTCGGCGATATGCAGCTGTCCGTCCTTATGGCAAAGCTTTCCAGCAAGTACAAGGTTGAGGCTGTTCTGAAGCCCGCCAAGATCGCGTACCGCGAGACGATCAAGAAGAAGGTCGAGATTCACGGCCGTCACAAGAAGCAGTCCGGCGGTCACGGCCAGTTCGGCGACGTTTATATCCGCTTCGAGCCGCAGTCCGAGTCTGAAGAGATGATCTTCGCGGATGAGACGGTCGGCGGCTGCGTGCCGAAGAACTTCATCCCGTCCGTTGAAAAGGGCCTGCGCAACTGCGTCGGCAAGGGCGTTCTGGCCGGTTATCCGGTCGTGTTCCTGAAGGCCACGCTGTACTTCGGTTCCTACCATCCCGTCGATTCCTCTGATATGGCGTTCCAGACCGCTGCCGGCATCGCCTACAAGGAAGGCCTGCCCACTGCCGGCCCGACCCTGCTCGAGCCGATCGGCGAACTCAAGGTTCTCATCCCTGACAGCAACATGGGCGACGTCATCGGCGACCTCAACAAGCGCCGCGGCCGCGTCATGGGCATGAACCCCGATCCCGAGAACCCTGGCTATCAGATCGTCGAGGCGGAAGTTCCCGTCGGCGAAATGACCACCTATTCCATCGACCTGCGCGCCATGAGCCAGGGCCGCGGCAGCTACACGCTCAAGTTCGTCCGCTACGAGGAAGTCCCGCAGATGAACCAGGCCAAGATCATCGAAGACGCCAAGAAGGAAGAGGAAGAGGCTTAATCGCTCCCCTATCCCATTATGCACAATGCCCCGGTTTCCACATGGAAACCGGGGCTTCTTAAGTACAGGAGGCCAGACCTATGAACGAAGCGAAGCGCGCACAGTTTCATCTTCCCGGCCTGTTTGAATTTTATGACTTTTATCGCGTCTTTCTGCCGCTTTACCGGACGCATCGGGAGTATTTTTACGACTGGTGCGAGATTGCCTCGATTTACGGTGCGCCGGAAGGCTGCCTTTGGGGCGGCGGGCGCGTAGGCTGCGGCAATCAGGATCCGCACGCAGTTCTGGCGCTGACGCAGGAATACGGTCTTTCCGCCCGCCTGACGTTCAGCAATTCTCTTTTGACCAAGGCGCATCTCGCAGATTCGGTCTGCAATGCACTCTGCCGCCTGTTTTCGGAGGCAGACGGTCCGCAGAACGGTGTGATCGTCCATTCCGACCTGCTGCTGGACTATCTGCGCGCCGCCTATCCGCAGTTCTACTTCATTTCTTCCACGACCAAAGTGCTGACCGATTTTCCCCAGCTTCGTCAGGAGTTGGAGCGCGAAGCCTTCCGTTTCGTCGTGCCGGATTTCCGGTTGAACAAGGCGTTTGACCAGCTTCTTACGCTGCCGCAGCCGCTGAAGGGCAAGGTGGAATTTCTGTGCAACGAATGCTGCTGGTTCGGCTGCAAGGACCGGAAGGCCTGTTACGAGGCTGTCAGCCGAAAAAATCTCGGAGAGCATGCACCGCACCGCTGTACTGCGCCGGGTTCAGCGAATGGCTACCGTTTTTCCCGGGCAATGGAAAACCCCGGCTTTCTCAGCGTCCGCGATATTCAAACAGTCTATCTTCCCCTGGGTTTTTCCAACTTCAAGCTGGAAGGCCGCGGTCTTGGCAGCGCCATGATTCTCGAGTTTCTGCTCTACTATCTGACAAAACCGGACTATCAGCTGCGCGTGCGCGAGGAGATCTATCTGGATGCGATGCTGGACTTGTTTTAGCGTCAGTTGTCATTGCAGCACGCCGAATTTCCGTAGAGGGCCGACAATTCTTGTCGGCCCTCCCAGTCTGTCAAAAAACTATTGTTTTCCTATTTTGTGTAGGGTTTCCGAGGCTGGCGTAGGGGCGGACGCCTCTGTCTGCCCGATGAGCAGCCGTGAATTCTCGCAGTACTCTGTAGGGGCCGATGCCTACATCGGCCCGCCTGGAAGTTGCGAATTCGCCGCAGATTACCGTAAAAACGGTGCAATCTGCCGGGTCGATGTGGGCATCGACCCCTACACCGAAACGGGCAGTGCATGCGTATGTGCCGCAGCTTTTCGCAAAATCAGCTGCACTCTGCCGGGCGGACAGAGGCGTCCACCCATACGAAGCAGAACGATATCGATCGTGATCGGACTTTTTTGACACGCTGAGAGGGCCGACAATTCTTGTCGGCCCTCCACCTGTTTCTTTGGTCTTGTTCTCTGCGGGAGGACAAGATACTCCGCTCTCGCAAGTATCATACAGACTGCTTCTATGTCTGTAACCGTTTTGTCCGCCACCAGCCGCGCCACTGCCTTCTGGATGACCGCCTCGTTTTCAGGATCAATGATGACTGTGAGGAAGGTTCCGATGCTCAGCGTGCCGTGCGTGTAGAACAGCCATCCGAACGGCAGAACCGTGAGCATCTGCGCCGGAAAGAAGGCGTAAGCCATAGACATGCCAAGCTGGCTGCGGCGCATCCAGTCGAAATAATACTGCGCGTTCGCCCGCACCTTCTCCGCCAGCCGCGCATAGGAGGTCTTCCCCTGATTGAACGCCTTGATGACTTCAATGCCGTTGATGTATTCGATCATGGAACTGCTCAACTCGTTGGTTGCCTGCACCGCGCCCTCGTAGTCCTTCGCATAGCTGCCCATGACTGACATCATGAACACGAACGCAATGGGAAACACCGCGAGCGACAGCAGCGCCAGACGTCAATCAAGCACAAACAGATAGACAAGCGTCAAAACCGGAGCCGTGATGTTGGCCGTCATTTCCGGGAACAGGTGCGCCAGCGTCGTCTCCATGCTGTCCACCTGATCGACAATGATCTGCTTGAGTTTGCCACTGGCCGTGTCCACGACTGTTCCGAGCGGAAGCTTCGGCAGCTTGGCAAGCAGCTTCTGTCGGATGGTTTTGAGAATGCGGAACGTCGCCTGGTGGGAGACGGACAGCGCACCGTTACACAGCGCAGTGCGGAGCAGATACCCGCACAATGCCGCCGCAAGCCATGGCGCATAGATGCTGAACGCCGTTTCGCCTGCCAGCAGCAGCGCAATGATCCGCTTCGCCCAACTCCCAGATTCGCTGGACCGGGCTTTTCTCTTTCATATCGGATTCCTCGTTTCATAACCGAGTTATGAATTATAGTTAAATGTATTTAATTTATCAAGTCCCCTTTTTCAAAATCCCCAGCAGCAGCAAAACCTCCCCCTGCCGTGTCCTGCGCGGTAAGGGGAGGTTGGTCAGTTTTATGTTCAGAGCGACAGGAAAGCTTTCCATGTCCGGATATAGGACTGGGCTTTTTCATCTGTCTCGGCCTCGGCGGCCATGCGTAGAAGCGGTTCTGTGCCGGAGAAGCGGCAAATGACCCAGCTGCCGTCCGTAAAATAGACCTTGCAGCCGTCCTCGCGGCTGATGTGGTCAACGCATTCAAATTCCGGGCAGGCGTGCTGTTCAAACAGATATTGCTGAAGCGCAAGCTTGCGGGCCGGGGTCATGGTGAAGGACGCCTCGGCATAGCTGAGTGCGCCGTACTGCGCCTCGATCTCACGGTAGAGCACGGAAAGCTTCTTGCCGGTCACGGCCAGCATCTCGACGAGCAGCGCGGCAGCGTAGATTCCATCCTTGCCGGAGATATGCCCCCGAACGGCAAGACCACCGGACGATTCGCCGCCGATGATGGCATTCGTCTCCGTCATTTTGGCCGACACCCACTTGAAGCCGACAGGAACCTCATAGCATTTCTGCCCCAGTCCCGCCGCGACACGGTCGAGCAGGACGGTCGTGGAATTGTTGCGTACGCAGGGGCCCTGCCAGCCGCGGTATTTGACGAGGTAATAATAGAGCAGTACGAGCAGCTTATTCGGGTGAACGAATTGGCCCTGATCGTCGATCACGCCGAGTCGGTCGGCGTCACCGTCGGTTGCAATGCCGAGATCACAGCGGTACCGGTCCATAACGACCGCCGCAAGCGGACCGAGCGTGTCTTCATTCGGCGCAGGAAGCTTTCCGCCGAAGAGTGTGTCGTGGCGGTCGTGGATGATCTCGAGATCGCAGCGGCAGGTCATAAGGATCATGCTCAAGCTCGTCTGGCTGACGCCGTACATGGGGTCGAGCGCGATGCGCAGCTGCGCGTTCTTGATGGCCTCGACGTCGATGGCGGACAGAATGCTGTCGATATATTCGTTCGTCGGGTTGTGCTCGGTGATCATGCCTGCCGCGACGGCAGCGTCATAGTCCATGGATTGAATTTTGTCCGGGTCAATTTGGGCGATCTCGGACTCGATTTTGTCCGTGACGGTGCGGTCCGCGTCGCGGCCTCCGGCGGTGAAGACCTTGATGCCGTTATAGATGGCCGGGTTATGGCTGGCCGTGACTGCGATGCCATAGGGCATGACGCGTTTTTTGACCATGAACATCATGAGCGGCGTTGGCGAGGAACGATTGATGACATAGGGCCGGAAGCCATAGCCCGCCATGACCTCCGCCGCCCAGTGGGCAGATTCCTTGGATAAAAACCTCCGGTCATAGCCGACGCAGATCTCCGCGCCGTCGTGTCCCTCCTTGTGCATGAGGCTGCAAAGGCCCGCGATGAGCAGGCGGATGTTCGCCTTGGTGAATTCGTCCGCAATGACGGCTCTCCAGCCGCCAGTACCGAAATGAATCATCTGTTTGCTCCTCCCATGATAACTTCCGCATGGCACACGCTGCCCGCAGGCAGCACCGGCAGCGCCTCGACCGGTCTGCCGCTTATCAGAATCTTCCTGACGCCCTTCTGCACACTGTCCGGGTTCGTAACATGAATATAATACTCCGCGCCGCGCCAACGGCGCACGACGGTGAATTCCTTCCAGTCCGCCGGGATACACGGGTTGACGCGCAGGCAGTCAAAGTCCGGCTGCACGCCGAGCAGATACTGCGTCGCGGCATAATATGCCCAGCCAGACGAGCCTGTCATGAACGGGTGGTGCGCCTCGCCGTAGGTTGTGTGCGCCTTACCGGAGATGAACTGGCAGTAGGTATAAGGCTCGGCTTTGCGTGTTTCGATTTTATCGTTTTGCAGCGCAGGGCAAAGCGCGTTATAGAACTTCATAGCCCTGTCTCCCCTGCCCAGCTTTGCCTCGGCACACCATGCCCACGGATTCGGGTGGCTGAACACAGAACCGTTTTCCTTGAGGCCGGGATAAACGCGAGTGACAAAGCCGATGGCATCGTCCGGCTTTGTAAAGCACGGCGCGTTCAGCATCAGGCCCCAAGGCGTATAGAGATATTCGTCTACCGCATCCATGGCGGAAAGCCCTCGTTCCCGGCTGGCCGCACCGGACAGAACCGCCCAAGTGTTGCTCTCCATATGGACGCGGCCCTCGGTATCCTGCTGCGTGCCGATTTTTCGGCCGTCGGCGGTGATGCCGCGGATATACCATTTTCCGTCCCAGAGGACGCTTTCACAGGTTTTCGTGACGGATTGGCGGAGTTTTTCATAGCGCGCCGCATCGACCGTACGCCCAAGGCGATTGGCCAACTGCGCAAAATTGTCCAGTGCCCAAATATGCAAAAAACTTACCATGGCACTTTCGCCGCCGCCGAGATTCAGGCAGTCGTTCCAATCGGCGCGCAGACCCTTGCAGATCCCGTGCGTCCCCACCTGTCGGGCAGAGAAATCAAGAATGCGCATCAGATGCCGGTAGACCGTCTCCTCGCCGCCGTCAGCATAGGTCACAGGCTCGTCGAGGAAGGAAAGTTCACCCGTCTCCTTGACATACTGTACAACAGCCGGGACGAGCCAGAGCGCATCGTCCGCGCATGCGTCCTTTAGACCGTGGACAATCTGGCTCTTATCCGGTGTCGGAATGACCGTGGGCGATTTGAACGACTGCTGCGGCGCGTCCTTTTCAAACCAGCGCGGCTCAAACAGATGCAGGCCGTAGCCCTCCTTCGTAAGCGCCCGCAGGAGTTCGACAAGGCGGCTGCGGCATTTTTCAGGGTTTGAGTGCGGAACCATCATCGCGTCCTGCGCCGTGTCGCGGTAGCCGAGGCCAACGCGCCCGCCGACCTCAATGAACGAGGTGAACCGGGAGAACATAACGTTGATCTCGCTCTGGTAGAGGTTCCAGATATTCAGTTCGGTGTTCATGCCCTCGTTCGGCGTGCTGACCTGCAGGCAGGAAAGCTTCTTATCCCAGAATTCTGCAAGGCGTGAAAAGTCCTCATCCGCCTTTTCCGGTGTCCAGCGGGCCTTAGCCGCTTTTCCGGCCTCGAGATCACCCTCGCCAAGCAGGAATAGAAGCCGCGCTTCCTCCCCGGGCGCAAGCGTCACGTTTTTTTGCAGCACACCGCAGTGGTTTCCGCCCTTCTGGCCAGGAATTTCACATATGCCTGTCTCAACCGCGAGAGGATCGCGCTCCGTGCGGTACGGGCCGAGAAAGCGGTCACGCAGACAGGCGTAACCGTCAGGGGTAAAATCGGACGCAAAAAACTGGAATCCATTTTCTTCATAATACAGATCGTTTTCGATCACGCCGACTTCATATCGGCTTCCGGAGGCGTAGAGACTCATCTGGAAGTTCTGGTTATCCATCTGAATCTGGTGGAAGCTGAATTCCAGATAGGAAAAGACGGACAGATTCCGTGGGATACCTGAGTCGTTGCGGAGCCTGATGTCCCAGAGTTCGATCGGCTCATCCATGGCGACGAACAGCTTCTGCTCGGCATGAATCGCGCTGTAATCGCAGAGGTATTTCACATAACTCAGTCCATGGCGGCAGGAATAGAACTTTTTGTCCTTCCCCACCGGCTGCCACGAAACAGACCAGTAATCGCCGGTATCATTGTCGCGGATGTAAATATAATGCCCTGGGCCGTCCATCGGCACGCCGTTCGGCCGGAAGCGCGTGATGCGGTGATATTCCGGCGAACGGTACAGAAGATATCCGCCTGCCGTGTGATTGAACACGCCATACATATCGCCGACACCGATGTAATTTGTCCAAGAAACGGGCAAATCGACACGGTCGATCACATATTCGCGGCTTTGGTTGTCAAAATGGCCGTACTGCATAGCTTCTCCCACCTTATCTCAATAATGTATCGCGCAGCTGCGCGGCGAAGGAATGATTCTTCGTATCGAGGCTTGCTTCCCAGACAATAATCCCGGCCAAGTCCGCATTACGGATGAGGTCAAGCTTCTGCCCGAGTGAGCGTGCCGTCTCCACCGATAAAAACCAGCGGTTGAATGTTTTATCCGTCCCGTCGTAGACAAGATACGCGCCGCCTGCTCGCGCGTCATAGGCGCTGTGCCAGCCGGGTGTCTGCAGAAGTTCCAATAAATCCTCCTGCGCAAGCGTATCCCACGTCGGCCGCTCCGGCTCGACGGGAGCGCCGAGCGCTGCCTGTATAGACACAGGTTTTTCCCGCAGGCGCATGGCCGTGCAGTAAAATGGCGAACCGATGCAGACCTTTCCGGACGCGACACCCTGCGCCAATATGCACTGTACGGCGATTTTCGCCTGCGCTGCGCTTGAGGCGTGGCCGCTGACGCCTGCCCAGCAGCCGCATAGATCGTAGGTCATAAGATTGATGAGGTCGAGGTACTGCGCAGCGCCTGCCCAGTCCTGCCGTGCAAGCGTATCCGGCGCGCCGGAGGCGCAGGCCGTCAGTGCTTTCGTTCCTGTTCCAAAGGCGTCATCCATGGCGGCGCGGAGTTCTGCAAGCAGCAGGACAAAATTCTCCCGGTCCTCCGTTTCCGTTCCAAAGACGCAGCAGCCTTCGTCGCCGTCTGGGTCGGCAGGGTTTCCCTTCCGCTCGCAGGCGGGATATTCCCAGTCGATGTCAAATCCGGCCAGCCATTCGTACCGGCTCAGAAGCGCAAGGCAGTGCTCGATAAAGTCCGCGCGCCCCTCCCTTGTGTACGCCATTTCGGAAAAATACCCGCAGCGTGTCCAACCGCCGATGGAAAGTAGAATTTTCACTGCCGGATAGTTTTTGTGCATCGCCGCGTACTGCGCAAAGTGATTGCGCGGCAGCCCCGGCGCGATTACGCTGGGCGATGCGTCATCCGTGTCGCACTCCGGGTGCAGAGAGACGATGCGCCAGGCAGTCCGCGCGTTTTTTTTCGCGGCACGGCGGGCAAACGACGACTCCTGTTTCCCTTCCGCCGGTTCAAGCGCCCAGAACGCGTGATTGAGATACGTCGCGCAGTCCCACGGCAGCGCGCAGACCTCGCCCTTCCGCGCCGGTCTTCGGTTCAGATTCCAGTTTGCAAAGTATAAAACAGCCTGCCGCACCGATTCCGCCCTCCTTTTTTCGTTTATTCTGATTCGATTATAGACGCCCTGCTTTTCGCATGCAACGGCTCTGTCCGACATCGACAACAACGGGCAAAAAAAAGCAAGGATATCCGCAGGGGCTCTTTGCGCGAATTGGGGGAAGTATGGTATACTGTGGTCAGGCTTATGCGAAACTGACAGAAATTCTGCCTGCGCGTTTGTAGGGGCCGATGCCCACATCGGCCCGTTGAGATGTTGCGAATTTGCCGAAGATTTCCGAAAAAACGGTACATATTGCCGGGCGGAGCAGAGTGTCACCCCTACAAACTGCATCCGTCTTTTGTTTGCTTTTTTCATGCACTTACAGTTTTGAAACAGGAGGATCATTGCATATGCTTGTACGCCCCATCACAAAGGAAGAGCGGCTTCAGTCCGCGCAGCTGTTTGCCATTGCTTTTGAATCGCCGTTTGATCCGAACGATCTGACACCGTTTGCGGAAAATCCTTGCATCTGGGCCGCGTTTGACGAGGAAAGCGGAGAGATGATGAGCACAGTCTATGTGACAGACTATCGGGTGCAGTTTGACGGCGATCGCTACAAAATGGGCGGAATCGGCGGCGTGGCATCTCTGCCGCAGTACCGCCGCGCGGGCGGTATCCGCGCCTGTTTTCAGAAAGCGCTGCCCATTCTGTACCGCGAAGGCTATGTCTTTTCCTATCTCTATCCGTTCTCTACAGCGTATTACCGGAAATTTGGCTATGAAAGCTGTGTACAGCGGTATCTGGCCGTTCTTGACCTGCGGCAGCTGCGCCCGGCGGAGTTTTCCGGCTCGTTCCGGCTTGCACGAGGCGGCGATATGCTGCTGCCCGCTATCCGGCAGCTCGATGAGAGGTGGGAAGCGCAGTATAACATGATGGTTCAGCACGCAGAGGCAGACTACCGCTGGCTTCTTTCGGCAGCGCCCGCATCAAAGCAGGAATTTATATATGCCGCGTTCTCAGCAGCCGGTGAACCGCTTGGTTATGCGGCGTTCAAAAAGCAGGACGAGCCGGACGGGCGGAATCTTGTCTGCTCCCGCCTCCGCTTTTCCGGAAAAGACGGCTTCGCAGCGCTTATGCACCTGTTCTCGCGCTTTGCTTCCGACCACCGCTTTGTCAAATTCCCGCTCCCATGCTGCACAGCCATGCAGTACCTGCTGCCGGAATGGTCGCTCGGCGCGGTGCGATGGGAACTGCAAAGCGCCGGTATGGTGCGTGTGGTGAACGCGGAGGCGGCGCTCCGCGCCGCGCGCTACCTCGGCAGCGGAAGCGCCACGCTCCGGCTGCATGACGCGCAGATCGAGGAAAACAATGCGTGCTTTGCCGTCCAGTTTGAAAACGGGCGGGCCATTTCTGTCAGCCGCTCAGATACGCAGCCGGATGCAGAATTGGAGATCAGCACGTTCTCCGCGCTGCTGTGCGGCGTGTGCGATTTTTCAGAGGCGCGGCAGTATTTCCCCGGCCTCGAAGTGTTCCACGAATCCGCGCCGCTTGACCGCGTCTTTTTCCGCAAGCCGCTTTATATTGAGGATTACTTTTAAGTATTCTTTAGGTGCGTCCTGTATACTCACAGCAGAAAGGACGTGATGAGCATGATGATGAAACATCGTATTTTTCTGCTGCTTCTGGTCTTAAGCCTTATGTGCGGCCTGTGCGCCTGCACGGCAGCCCCGACAGACACCGGCGCTTCCGCGCAGACGGATGAATTGTCCGACGCACAGGAAACAACCGCATCCTCTGTGTCGGACGGCACGGAAACAATCATTCAGTTTACAGATGAAGCCGCCTCCGTCTCCGGCAGCGGCTGTGAAGCGGATGGGACGGCGCTGACCGTTTCCGAAAGCGGCGTTTACCGCCTGTCCGGGAGCTGCGCTTACGGCTCCGTCACAATCAAGAAGGGCACAACGGACGTGACGCTGATTTTGGACAATCTGACGCTCACGAGTACGGACACTGCACCTATTACCTGCGGCAAGTCCTCGCAGGTCACGATTGAGGCGGCTGCTGGAACGGTCAATGCGCTTTCCGACAGCGAACAGAACAACGGCGACACATACCCCGCGAACGAGAACGCAGAAAATGCCGTTCTCAAATGCAAGGACGGCTCCCAGGTGACGCTCTGCGGAACCGGTTCGCTCACGCTCACCGCCAACGGCAAAAATGGGATCAAATCCGGCGCTTCGACAGACGAAGACGGCGAAGCCAGCCTCACCATCCGGGAGTTGACGCTGACGATCCATGCGCCAGTCAACGACGCGATCAACGCCGGGCAGCTGCTGACGATCGAAAGCGGCGAGCTGACCATTTCCGCCGCAGACGACGCGATCCACTGCGACTACACGCTGCAGATCGGCGCGGAGGGCACGGACGGGCCTGCGATCTCGATCACAGACTGCTATGAGGGACTGGAGGCTGCCACGCTGAACGTCGCCTCGGGCGACATTCGCATCCGCGCTTCGGACGACTGTCTGAATGCAGCTAATTCCGATCTGACCGGCTTCGATTTCTCCATGAATCTCTCCGGCAGTACGATCAACGCCTATACGACGGACGGCGACGGCTTTGACTCCAACGGCACCATGACTATCTCCGGCGGCACCATTTGCGTCTGGACGGCGAACACGGCAGACAATCAGCCGCTTGATGCTGACGGAACGATCACCATCACCGGCGGAACTGTTTTGGCTGCCGGTGGCAGCGCGGGCATGGGCATGAAGCTTTCCGTCTCGCAGCCATATGTGACCTTTGGCCAGTCCGGCAGTATGCAGCCGCGCGGCGGAGGCGCGGACGCGCTCATTTCAAACGGCAGTACGCTTGCCATTTGGGATGAAACGGATACGCTTTTCAGCATGGAAGCGCCGTGCAGCGCGCGCTTCGTCTTCTATTCCTCGCCCGAACTGACGGAGGACGGAAGCTATACGCTCCTGTCCGATGGTGAAAACGCCGGAACTGCTGAGGCACAGACAGGCGAGAGCCAGTCCGGCTTCGGCGGCATGCCGGGCGGCAGACCGGGCGGCTTTGACCCGAACGGAGAAGTCCCCTCTGACATGCCAAACAGCGAAACACCGCCCACACCACCCGATGGCGGCACGCCGCCTGAAAAGCCGGACGGCACATCCATGCCGGAGCCTCCGGACGGCAGCACGCCCCCGGAAAAACCGGACAGCGCACCGGAACCTCCGGATTCCGGCAGCGTATAACAGCGCCCCGCTCTGGTTTCTTTTATACCGAACCCAAAGAACCACAAAACCGCTCCCCCGGATGCCCGGGGGAGCGGTTTTGAAAAAGCGGAGTTATTTTGCAGCCTTGGCAGCCTTCTTGGCGGCCTTCTCGCGCTCGAGGCGGGAGATGAACAGGGCGCAGGTCGCGTCGCCGGTGATGTTCAGGGTCGTGCGGCCCATGTCGAACAGCTTATCGACGCCCGCGATGATTGCGATGCCCTCGACCGGCAGACCAACCTGGGTCAGGACCATCGCCAGCATGATCATGCCAGCGCCGGAAACGCCAGCCGTACCGACAGAGGCGAGGGTTGCGGTCAGAACGATCATGGCCATATCGCCGAGCGTCAGCTGAACGCCATAGCAGCAGGCGATGAAGACTGCGCAAACAGCCTGATAAATGGCCGTGCCGTCCATGTTGATCGTCGCGCCAAGCGGCAGGACGAAGGAACTGATCTCAGGCTCCGCGCCCATCTTGTTGCAGCACTCAATGTTGACGGGCAGGGTCGCGTTGGAGGACGTGGTGGTAAACGCGGTGATCATAGCCGGAGCCAGACCCTTGAAGAACTTGATGGGGCTCATCTTGGAGAGGAACTTGACGGACAGGCCGTAAACCACGACGACGTGGACGATATAACCGAGGTACGCAACACCGATGATGAGCGCCAGCTTGCCGATGATGTCGGCACCGTTGACAGCGACGACGTTGGTCATGAGGCAGAACACGCCGATTGGAGTAAACTTAATGATCATCATCATGATCTGCATGATGACTTCTTCGCCGCAGTTGATGAGTTTGCCGATTTTCTGGCCCTTTTCGCCAGCGGCCAGAACGCCCGCGCCGAGGAAAATGGCGGTGACGATGACCGGCAGCATGTCGGAGGAGACCATCGGCTGGAGCAGGTTGGACGGGAAGATGTTCACGATGACCTGCATGACGGACGGGGCTTCCTTCGCCTCATATTCCAGCGCGCCCAGATCTGCGGACGGCAGCGGGGTGAAGCTGCCCTTGAAGAGGTTGACGAGCACAAGACCGATGACGACGGCCAGAGCGGTTGTACACATATAGTACACAAACGTCTTGACGCCGACGGAACCGACGCGCTTAAGGTCCTTCAGGCTGATGACGCCGTCAGCGATCGAGAACAGGACGACCGGGACGACCAGGAACTTCAGCAGGTTGACGTAGATCGTTCCGATGGGCTTGATCCACTCCGTGGTGAAATCGCCGAGGCCGGCGAACGCGAAGATAAGACCGGCAACGATACCGGCAAGCATGCCGATAAATATCCATGCCGGCAGACTGAGTTTCTTCTTTTCTTTCATACAGATCTCCTTTTCTTTTTTTGAGGACATTCCTCAGATTGCATTCAATATACCATAAAACGGATAGGCGGTAAAGGCAATCTGCTCAATCTTAACGAGACTTTAACGCTTAAAATCGAGCATAATGCACAAATCCCACATAGAAACACGCAGCGCGCATCCCGCTTGAGGGGGATGTGCGCTGCAATTTCTCTGGTCTGTTTGTAGGGACAGATACCTGTCTGTGGTGATTCGATTTTGTCGGCGCACTGAAACGGCCTTTGACTGTCACAGCTTCTGCTGCGTATTACCGTTTCAGTTCCTCCCGCAGTGCTGCGGCCCTAGCCTCCGGCGATGCGTTGGAAAGCAACTCCCGATAAACTGCACTGTTTTCTTTCTGCAAAAACGCCGCAGCGCCGCATTCTCGCAGGCCGTGCAGCAGAATCCAGAGTTCCTGTTCCTCTCCAAAGGTCTCGTGGATAAAACGCAGGCCGTTTTCAAGCGCTGCAAGTGTATTCTGCCTGCTCTGCTCCGCTGCCGTCCCGCTTGTTTCTGCCAGAAGCCGCACCGCTTCAAATGCCTCTGCGTCTGACCGCGCGGCAAGCGCGGCATCCACACGCGTTAGAAACGCCGTCTCGCGCCGCTCGTCTTCGGCGGACAGCACGCCGCATTCCCGACGGATTTGAAGCGCTGCGCGGCGGTTTTCCAGCTGCTTTCCCGCACAGGCGGCGTACCCCTCCCCTGCTGGAATGCTTTTCAGAAAGCTTTCCGCGCTGAATGCGAGCGCGGAAGCGTCCTCCATCGCGCGCAGCTGCGTTTGCAGGCTGTGCAGCAGAAATTCCACGACGGACAGCCGCCCCTCAAACGGCAGTTCGCACAGCGCCTCTGTTCCCGCGTCCGTCTGTCCGCGCAGAAGCGCCTCCAGCGGCAGCGAAGCAGCAAACCGGCGGTAGAGTTCATAAAACGCCGCGAAGCCCGCCGCAATTTCCGCTACATGCAGATATTCCCGCACCTGCGTCTGCGTGCAGGCAAAGCCGAGTGCTTCGTATGTCAGCAGCAGCGCGGACAAATCCTCCCAGCCGCGCGCCGTTACGAAGCTGTCCGCCGCGCGCTGTGCGTCGCAGATGAAAAAGTGCTCCGGATGCAGCCGGAGATAAGCCAGTACCGCCGGGTGAACACCGTGTGCAGCAGCGTAGTCCTGCCAGACGGCAAGGCTCGGCTCCAGATCAATGCGCCGCACCCGGTCGAGCGTCGCCATATCAAAGCTTCGCGCGGACTGGTTATAGCGCGGCGGATTGCCTGCCGCCGCGATCATCCACCCCTCCGGCAGCGCATGGACGCCGAAGGTCTTGTTCTGCAGCATCTGCAAAATCGCGGGCATGAGCGTCTCGGAGACGCAGTTGATCTCGTCGAGGAACAAGATTCCCGTCTTCAGTCCGGTTTTCTCCATCTGTTCGTAGACCGAGGCAATGATCTCGCTCATGGTGTACTCCGTCGCACGGTACTGCCGCCCAGCCGCCGTACGGTCAACAATGACTGGCAGGCCGAGCGCGCTCTGGCGCGTGTGGTGCGTCATGGTATAGCAGACGAGGCCGACATGCTCCTCCTGCGCAAGCTGCGACAGGATGGCCGTTTTGCCGATACCCGGCGGGCCCATGAGCAGAACGGGCCGCTGCTTTTCGCGCGGTATGCGCCACAGGCCGTCCTCCGTTCTGGCCGTATAGGCGCGGATGGTCTGCCGCAACTCCTGTTTTGCCTGTTTTATATCCATGCTTCGTCTCCTTTCGGCTTGTCCGCTTCCAAAACCAGCTTTTCCGCCCACGGCGGCAGGTCAATATCGTCATACCGGTATTGCAGCATGACGAAGATCGCCCGGTACGCAGGCGGCGCGTCCGGAAACACGCCGTAGCCGTCTGTAAAATACAAAAGTCCCTGCAAATGCGCAAATTCACCCGATTCAATCAGGCCGTCGATATACCGGAACGCAGGGCGGAAGTCTGTGCCTCCACCGCCATGCAGCGTCAGGGCTTGTATCCAGCCAGACAACTCTGTCAGCGTCGTCAGGCGTGTATCCTGCTGTACCTCGCAGTCGCATTCGATCACATGAAGATTGAACCGCTCAAAGAACAGTCCCTCGTGGGCCAGCAGTCCCGCAAGTTCCCCCAAAAATCCAGCGCACAGCGACCGTGAACACGAAGCTGACGTGTCAATTACGACGGCAAGTTCACGCAGGCGACGCTCCTCAGAGTATTCCAGCGGCTCGATCAGCGGCATGCCGCCATAATGCTCCAACCCGTAGAGATACCATGCGTATTGAAATTCTTCGCCGGACACATGCCGGTTCTCTCGCGTCTCGGAAAGTTCGTGCAGCACAGCGGCAAACGGCGCGCTTTCGCGCATGTCCGGTTTGATGGAAAAAGCGGCGCCGCCCGTTCCGCTTCCGATCACCGGCTTTTCCGGCAACGGCCGCGGCAGGAGCCGCCCGAGCGCCTGAAAGCCGGCTTCGTCCCCCTCGCCGGAGCCAGCCGGTCTATCCGCAGCGCATACTGTCTCCCACCGGGAATGATCGTCCAACACCGCGCTTTGCCGCTCATCCGGCGTAAGAAACTCCGGCTCTGTCTCCAAAAGCACATAAATTTCCTCCGCGCGGCCCGCTCTGCGGCTTTGCAGTTTGCAGCGGGCAGAAAACGCGGCGGGCGCTTCGCGCTCTTGCGGCAGAAGCGCATGATGCACCAGTAAAACCGCAAGATCGCAGGCCGTATCCCAGAGCACTCTGTCCCGGCCCATCCTGCTCTGCGGATGACCCAGCATGAGATGCAGCAACAGATGCAGTGTCAGCCGTTCCGGCAGCATGCTTCCTTCTAAAAATTCCCGTTCCAGAAAGCCGGAGGCAAAGAGCGCCGCCTGTCCGTCTGTCCCGGCAGGCATCACATCCGCTTCACAGCAGGAAATCTTCCCCAACGGCAACGCCAGCGTCGGCAGCCGCTCATAAAGCCGCCCGCGCACGACCGAAAACACTCGCTCCCCCGCCGACATACCCTCGCCTCCTGTTTTCTTCATTGTACCAGCTTTCCTTAAAAAAGCAATCCGCCATTTTTCCACTTTACTTTCCGCCGCCCATCTGCTATACTATGTGGGCAGTTAAAAATGCACTCGTAGTTCGGTTGGATAGAGTGACAGCCTCCGACGTTTCTGCCCCATTCGGCTGAGAGAAGCCCAAAGCCGTTGATACGACTGGGCTTTTCGGGTGTGAGAGCATTTTTCCGCTTGTTCCTTGACTACTGTTTGACTACCATTTTCAAAAAGCGATGACCGGCGTACCGCCGTTTATCCCATAGATGCGCTCGTAGCTCAGCTGGATAGAGTGACAGACTCCGACGTTTCTGCCCCATTCGGCTGTGAGAAGCCCAAAGCCGTTGATACGACTGGACTTTTCGGGCGTGAGGGTGATTTTCCGCTTGTTCCTTGACTACTGTTTGACTACCATTTTCAAAAAGCGATGACC
>OLFY01001556.1_pt1 | contig 28108 bp, 37 predicted proteins | sample 1605611 | NCBI WGS metagenome assembly OLFY01 (sample SAMEA3888923, study PRJEB22519) | human gut metagenome | biome: human gut; feature: human-associated habitat; material: faeces | place: Denmark | collected 2011
CAATGCAAAAATAACAAAAACCTGAAATATGAAAAGAACCTTACTTTATTTTCTTCTTGCCTTTATAGCCGTGATTTTTGCCTCCTGTTCATCACCCCAGAGGGTTGACGCGATCCCTCAGAAAATCGACAGTCTATACTTAAAAGCATAAAAAAAAGAGCGCGCCGTGCGGCAACGCCCCCTTGGACTTGGTCTATTCATTAAGAATAATTTAACCTCGTATTTTCATGAGTTTAGAAAACAATAAGAACAAACCAGATATTTGCGATGACAGAGGTTTTATTACTATAAATATGACACAAGAAGAATTGATGATTGCTATTAATCCTGCTTTGACGAAAAAGCAAAAAAATAAGCTGATACATCGGTTGCAACAGAAAAGATCCCGTAAAAATAAATAGTGCTTGATAGCGACCACCTTTCGGGGTGCTTTTTTATTGGAGTAATTGATATTCAATAAAAAAAAGTATATTTATAGATGCTAACTTATAAATACACATCGTATGTGTCAACAAGTCAAAAAACTATTTAGGGCTATTCCTGTTCCCTTATGGCTGCTTGTGGTATCAATCGGATTATGGGTACTGGGATTGTGGACGACCCATTGGGTAAGCCGGAAATTGTATTTGGCATCGAATGAGGTAAGCAATCTAACGAATGCCGGCATGTTAGGGGATAGTTCCGCAGTCATTAATACATTGTTTTCTGCTCTTGCATTTGCAGGTATCATCTATTCGATCATGCTTCAGAGTAAAGAGTTAAAATTGCAACGACGTGAATTGGAGCAAACACGAGAGGAATTAGAGAGCCAAAGGCATGAGTTTGAATCTCAAAATGACACATTACGTCATCAACGATTTGAAAGCACCTTTTTCAATATGCTACATTTACAGCTAGAAATTACAAATAATTTAAATTACAGTCGTCCGGATACAGATTCTCCGTGCAATGGACGGGAGGTTTTCCAGTTCTTTTACTCGCAGCAAAAGTATGGAGAAGAAAGTATTCCAGGATTACATGTATATTTAGAATTAATGGGTTCTGATGCATATGAATGTTTAGATGAGATACAAATATTCGATCATTACTTCCGGCATTTGTATCGTATAGTTAAATATGTGCATACGTCCAAATTAATTCCTGAGGAGGAAAAATATGAATATGTATGTATTTTGCGAGCGCTGTTGTCTCCGTTCGAATTGTTGATACTATTTTACAATGGACTGTGTCATCCGAAATTTAAAATATTAATCGAAGAATATGCCCTTCTCAAAAATACACGTTTTGATGAATTAGCAAAGCCAGAGCAAGATCGTGCATTATACGATTCACGAGCATATGATCATCCCAAATACCCCCAAGCTAACATTTGATAATATATAAAGGAGTTTTATTCAATTTATTTTTAGCAGCTTAGTTATGCGTTAACGCCATTAATTCAGACACAATGAACAGATTAGTACTTGTCGGAAACGGATTTGACCTTGCTCACGGGCTTAAAACGAGTTATCGGGACTTCATCACAGATTATTGGATGAAGATAATAGAGCAATGGAAAGCGGATGAATATGGCAATCTGTCTATTGACGGGATCGATATTGCTGTTACATCAAAAGGCGATGACAAGTCTTTCCATGGAAAAAAATGTGACATTCAGTCTTATTGCGACTTAAAAGAGTTAATTAATAAGTATGGTTTTTGGAAACTAACATTCAAAAATAAACTTTTACAGCGAATCTCAGAATCAAGCATTGAAAATTGGGTCGACATTGAACAGGCCTATTATGATGAATTGAAAAAAATTGTAATAGATGAGAAAACGCCAGATGTCGAGGCTATCAAAAAACTCAATGAAGATTTAGACCAAATTGGGGAATTATTACACAATTATTTACATTCAATATTTTCGCTAAGTAAAGTTTCGTATAATCAAACCATAACCGAACAGGTGTGTTGTGGATTTATAGAAAATGATCTTGAGAAACGAGCTGTAACAGAATTACACCAAGAAATCCAGCACTGTGAAGGGATTCTTGATCCGATAGAAAAGGAGGAGTTTATGAGGACCCATCATCTTGATGCACCCAACAGTCCCTTTGCTGTATATCGTGACAGAATCAGTAAGCGCCCAGATCGGTTATTGATTCTAAGTTTTAATTACACACAAACCATGTTCATTTACAAAACTTATCTTCCTTCCAATTATGGTGATCTCATTTACATACATGGTATGTTAGGCAATACGAATAATCCAATAATATTTGGCTATGGAGATGAGAGAGGCGAAGAGTATCAGAAGATTGAAAATATGAACAACAACGAAGCATTAAATAAAATGAAGTCTATAAAATATCTGCAAACACAAAATTACAGTAAAGTGATGCGCTTTATAGAATCCGACAGATATCAGGTATTTATCTTTGGCCATTCATGCGGTTTGTCGGATAGAACTCTTTTGCAAACGATATTTGAACATGACAACTGTATTTCAATCAAGCCATTCTATTATACATGGAAGGACAACGGGATTGTAAAGGACAACTTTATGGAGCTAACATGCAATATCTCCCGTAACTTTAAAGATAAGATAATGATGCGAGATAGAGTTGTAAATAAAGAGTTTTGTGAAAGGCTGATGAGATAATATATTAATTTTAACTTAATGTTATTGGAGATATGATGACTTTCTTGATAATCCTTTTTGTTCTTATTGGTATCGGTTGTATCATAAGATATGCAACTGAGGGTACGTGTTCGGCTTATGCTATGCCGGAAGATTCTCGACCCGCGCCTGTGTTAAAGCCTTTATCTGAGAAGTCACTGGAAGAACTTCAGAGCGAATTGTCACAGGTAGAGGTAGACCTTGAAATGCAAAAAATCAAATATCAGGGCGCTTGTTCTAATCCTTATGTTTGGTCTGTGACAAGAAACATGGTAAAACAAAATTTAGAAAATTATATAAGTCGGCGGCAGGAAATAATAGGAGAGATCAACAGAAGGAATAATAATTCCCGGTCAAACTCTGACTATATAATACAAGAGTAAATTCCGACAGACTAGCATTATAAATGAACTAAAGAACCTTTCAGAATAATTGATTATGAATAAATTTTTACTGTTGATAGCTTCCTCGTTATTGCTGTTCTCGGCAGTTGGTTGCAGTAGTGACAATGGTGGTGAAAAGCCGGACACTCCAGAGGTGCCCCCCCAATTGGGAGAGTTAGCCCCAATTAGTTTGAGCCATGAAGAATTGGTTTCGGAAAAAATCATTCCTGTTGTCTATTCTAATAAAATCAAAATTACAACAGTCGGTCATTTATCCATAACAAGCCAATTATCCGCAGCAGACGAAAGCAGGACGAAGATTACGCTTTATATTGTTCCGAATAGCGATGATACGAAGGGATATTTGGAAAGTTCGGTAAGTATAAACTATGATGAGACTTGTATCGGGACGTTTAAAGTGTATCAAGCCCGAAGGCGTTACAGTACGATGCCTGTTAACTGGAGTAAAGCGGTTGGTAAATTATCCAATCTACCAAAAGATGGTTTGGAGGCAACGAAATATGTTTATAATCTTGAAAAAACCACGAATGGCGCAGATTCTTATAAAAATTATCCCGCATTCGCATGGTGTATCGATATGAACTACGATCCTGAAAATAATATGGAATGGTATTTACCTGTATATGGCGAAAAAGCGTATGAGGATATTTACACCAGTGATTGGAACTCTCATCATAACTTTTGGTCGTCTTCCCTAAATACTCAGGGGTCAGCGGTTACAATACTCAAGTGGGTCAATAGCATACAACAAGCGACGTATGCCGCCAGGTTAAGTGAGTCTCACTATGTTGCAGCCGCCAGAGCTGCAAAATAGAGTCTTAATGACCTTGTATGTATTAAAATGATTTGATTATGAAAAGGCTTATTGTGCTATTTTCTGCTTTGATTGTAGCTTTAACATCCTGCTCTTCTGAGAAACAAGATTTGTATGAGAAGGCCGATTATTTCGTCAATAGCCTTTATACGGATTATGAAAGTTATGGTATTTTGGGCGGAGTAGATCATACAGAATACACAGAAAATAGATATTATAAAATCACACCAGTTGGTAGGTTGATTAATGTCAGGATCGAAAAAGATGCAGATAGTGAAGAGTATGAAAAGTTGGAAGCCGATTTAACGAGGCATTTCAAAAACGATCCTCGTGTGAATAAGGTTTATATCTGTAAGGCAGGAACTGTAATGATTGACTGTAGAAATTGAATTGCGGGTATTTTTAAATCGAAATAACCACCTTTGATTGCTAATTAAATCATAACAATTTATATGGCAAAGAATGAAGTTATCGCAGGAGACTATAAAGGATGTTCCGTCAAAATTAAAGATGGGGTCGCTGTAATTGGCGAATCTGGATTCTTAGGAAGGACTTTTAGAACCATCAATAAGAACTCTGTAGTGGAATACGAAGTTATTACTGAGGAGAGCCGAAAAAGTGCGAAATCGGCCGTAGGCAGAGCTTTGGTTGGCAGCATATTATTGGGAGGCGTTGGATTACTAGCTGGTCTATCGGCAAAAAGCAAAGGAACATACACTATTGCGATACAGTTTAGACAGAATGATAAAGCACTAATCGAAGTCGATGACAAAATTTATAAAGCTATAATTAAAGAGTGTTTTTAATTGGTTGAAAATAAATGTAGTACTCTATGAAATTTTCCACCTACACTTGGCAATTATACAAACAGTCCGATCAAGGGAAAGCGGCTATAGCTGCATTTATGCCTGAATGCGAAGATGATTGTTACAACGTTTTCATAAAATACAATCCCGGTTTTACGGGAGACAAAGATACGTATACCGAATTACTCGAAACCGCCTATGTATGGGCGTCAGATTGGGAAATCGACTCACTGGAAGATGCAAAAGATGCGTTTACATTTATTGTGAATCACGGTTTACGGATGGAAGGCCAGGATGTGATCTTTCCCCAAGAATATGACTTTATTCTGCTGATTATTTCACCGCTATCATTCGGATTGTACAATAGCTCCAAATTCTTTATTCCCAATTTCTTTCAATACAATTTCTACGCTCTCAAAAAGTTGGTCGATTATTTCGAGCTGGAGTTGCCGGATTATCCCAAAAAGAGCAATTATCGCGCTCGGTGCATGTACTACTGGGAGCTTTGCGAGATGTTTTATAAGTTTCGGATGGATAACGATCTATCCCCGGAAGAGCTTTGCGCGTTCATTTATGACTTTGCTCCCAATGTGATCGGCGAACAGCCTATTGCAGAGTTGCCGGAGCCAACAAACGCGTGGTTTATCGGCGGAGTGTTGCAGAATGAAGATAAGGACCCGAATTACGTAAGTTCATGGCAAGCCAATTCGGAAACAAAACGAGGTGATATCTTGATACAATATGAAACGGCCCCAATAAGCGCGATTACCGCCATAAGAATTGCCACAACAGACGGAATTATAGACCCGTTCTTTCATTGGTATACGTGGGCGCATATGAGTCAATATACGGCAATCCCACCAATTACTTTGAAAGAATTAAGATCCGATCCATATTTTTCCACACACCCGCTCATTCGCAAAAGTTTTCAAGGGGTTAATGGTTGGCAGATAACCGGACAAGATTACAACGAGCTATTGCGGATAATTCAAACAAAAGGCGGCGACATGAACAAATTGCCGCGATTATATGTGCCTCCAGCACCAATAGTGGAAAACGTCAAGCGAGAACGAGACGTAGAGGTTGAATTACTCGAGTACTATCTCGGCAAGGTGGGATTTGTCGAAGGGCGGGATTACCGGAGGCAGTTACCCATCCACGCAGGACGCGGGCATCGCATATTTCCCGATTATGCTTTGCACTACGATGAAACGCCGGATTACGAACGTGCACGGGTTCTGATTGAAGCTAAACTTGAAATGAAAAACAATGCTCAGATCGAAGCATGCTTCAAACAGGCATATTCCTATGCAAAATTACTGGAGTCGTCCGTGATCGTTCTCTGCGATAAAAACTGTTTGATGATCTACGAAAAGAAAGACAGCTTCGATCGTGACCGATACACGAAAATCTACTGGGGAGAACTTGAAAGCCCGGATAAGTTTAATGAGCTAAAAAACTTTTTAAAATAATTGATTATGAAAAAGATTTTACTGATGGTGGCTGCTGTCTGTTTGTTTGGATGCGCTTCGAAAGAAAAAAAAGCTTTAAAATTAATTGACAAAGAAATGTTTAGTACGCTTTATGATTATGATAGTTATCAACCAGTAGAAATAAAAATAGATAGCGCTTTCACATCCATTTATATGGATAGTACCATTAGAGTACACGCAGCAAAAATAATCGCAATACTATCTCTATTGGAGGAAAGTAAAAAAAACGTTGATGAAGCGTTAAGTACAGCCCAAATATGGCAGGATAGTTATTCAGCTTATGGTCGTCAAAAATTTTTAACTGCTAAAGAAAAAGCATCGAAATGTATTGAAGAAATGAAGGCATCCATAAAACTCTGGGGAGAGAGTAAGGATACAATTACAATGCATGCAAAAGCCTTCAATCCCGAATTTCAAGGTTGGCAAGCAACTCACAAGTTTCGATGCAAAAGCAAAGGGGGAAGCAGTTTATTATCGACGCATATATATGTTTTTGACCCCAAAATGAAACAGATATTATACTCATACGACACAGAAGATGAAGACTTGACAAAAGCACACGATATTATTGACCAAGCTTTAGCTCAAACAGAGTGATTCTCATTTAGAATAATTACTTCTGATAATTATAAAGCCGAGGAATAATCCCCGGTTTTTTATTTCATACAAAACCCAACGAGCTTATTTGTAATACTCCTTCCCCCGGATATTCTCGTGATCTGATGTTTGAGGCAATTCGCCTTCACGCAATGGACAGATAAATTCGGCAAGGAAATCAAGAAAATATGATTACAATGCATCAATAGTCGGTAAAATAAATAATAGTTGCTCCTCTGCCTCAGGATGTTTCTGTGCTATTGAAACAGGTTGTTTGGCAGATTCCAATCGAGCGCGTCTTTGTGTACGTGCATTAGGATATGCGGTGGCAATATTTTCACGGAATCTATCCATGTTTGCCGAAGCCTTCATAATGCCAATGACACCCATCAGGTGTCCCATTAAATCTTTATAACCATTTTCGTTGAATAGTTGATGATGGTGACGCTCTCCTCCTGGCTTCGGATTGCTTTTGCGCAAATAATCTGCAATATCAGGGTCAAGCGTGTCATATACGAATTGCATAACATATTTACCAAACCGGTATGGGTATTTAGCCATTTTGATAGGCGGATTTTTCCCCTCAAGGCGGTATAAGTGCATAAAGAATTGGCGTGGAAATGATAACGTCCATTCCCGATACTCGTCTTGCAGATAAGCTTTAAATTTCTCTTGTAAGGATTCTGCATTGCGATAATACTGATAACCGGTAGCTTCATCAATAATCGCATCAATACCTGTTTTTGCACAAGCAGAAATAAACAGTTCGCACTGCTCTGCAATCTTTGCTTGTTGTGGATGCAACGCCCCCGTTTGTCTCGCCTTTAGATACGCATTGCATATATCAATAATGTCGGCAGCCAATACGCCATTAACTTGGCTGCTGCCCACATTGAAAATCAGAACATTGGAGTTGTTTATGGGCCCATTTTGGCCTGTTTTAGCCTCAGAGCTGACCGGGTTGATTTTCAAACACGTATCCTTTGTTTGAAACTTTTCGGGCAAAAATGGTTGTATGCTTTTAGCTGAAAGGTATTGTCCTAATCCTCCGCTATCTCGCCCCCCACTAATTAACTTTACAACCTCACGTTGTGACATTACGCGCGTGCCGTTGTTTAGAACATAGCACGGCAATTCAAATTCTCCAAGTTTTATTATGCCCGAATACGGGGCCTCCAAAGTTCCCATAGCAGTTTTATTTCTTTTGTTTTTCTTCCAACTCAACATGCACCTCAAAGGTGTCTACAAACTCCTTTAACCCTCTTTCCGACTCAAACGTATGTGTTTCTCCATTCCGGCGTACGAATGCCACAAAGTCCCCTTCCTTTTCGAAAAGATCGACAACCTGAACTCCGAGAGCTGCGGCGATGCGTTCAAGGGTTTGGAGATTTGGGTTCCCTTTACGTAAAATCTGATTCAATCCAATGGCTGTTATCTCCAGTCTGTCGGCAATATCTTTTTGTGTGACTCCTCGCTCCTTGCATAGGCGCTTTACTGATTCACGTATATCCATTTCAATAAAATACTTTGTTTTATTTCGCAAATATAGGCAAATAAAACATTTCAACAAATATACGTGTATTTAATTATATGTATAGGTATAATTTTTTATGAAAATTTCATTCAAAATATTTGTAAAATAAAATATATTGTTTTATATTTACATAAACAATAAAACAAAACGATTAATAATTTCACTAAAACCATACAGCTATGAAAACAGAACATTTTTCAGCAAAACAAAAAGAGGCTATTCGCTTAGTTGAAAGCAAGTGTACTGTAGTTTCTAAAGCTTACAGTAATGAGTATACGGCGTGCTTGCATATTACTAACGATTTTAACTCTTATCACGCCGAGATATTGACAAAAGCCGATTTATACTTTGGCCTGTCTGTCAGAAACGGTTACGTAATTTTAAGTATAACAAAACAACGATAAAAGCTATGAAAACAGAACCAAGAATCGGCGATACCGTCGAATATGACAACCCTTGCAAGCCGGGGCAACGAGTTACCGCCGAAGTACTCGACGTTTTCGAGAACGGCGATATTCGTACCGATCGTGACGGTGTAAGAACCAGTAGTGAATACGAAGTAATAAAGAAAGGGGTTACAGATTTGCACCCCGTACCCCTTTCGAAAAAGTAATGATTCTTAATAAATTAAAAACCAATACAACTATGACAAAGATAAGAAAAGAAATTGATTGCACCAAAACTGCATCACGCCCTATCGGGTACAGTTTGCCCTGGCAGGCGCAAGAGCTAGAGGTAAGCCCTACCGCATCATTCGGCCAAATCGAGCCGTGTAACCTTTATTTAACGGCGATTGCCAAAGCAGTACAAGAGTTCGTTGTTGAAGAATGCAGCGGTAACAGTTATTCTGAGCAACGGTTGATGAATAAAATCGAAGCCGCCCGCCTATTGTTTGGCGATGAGCGCCAAAGCCTCAAAACGATTCCTGGTATTAAATTTTAAAACCCTGCAATCATGAATACCCTTCAAATCTTCAATAATCAGCAATTCGGTCAGATTCGGGTTGTTGACGTGAATATGATACCTTATTTTGTGGGGCGCGATGTGGCGGCCGCTTTGGGTTATCAACGTCCCAATGATGCAATATTGCAACACGTTGATTCAGAGGATACGGTAAAACGCCGTATATCTGACAATCAGGGTATTCCACATGATTACCTCCTTATCAATGAATCCGGCGTTTACTCTCTCGTATTCGGTTCTAAATTACCATCGGCAAAACAGTTCAAACGTTGGGTGACAAGCGAGGTTTTACCCTCGGTTCGTAAACATGGGGCCTACCTGACCGATCAAAAAGTCGAAGAAGTACTGACCGATCCTGATACCCTGATTAAGCTTGCAACTCAGTTAAAGGCCGAACGAGCCGAAAAAGAGCGTCTGAAAGAGCAGCACCGATTAGCAGAAGAGCAAATCAAGCTCAGTCAGCCGAAAGTCGAGTATTACAATACCGTATTACAATCTGACAGTCTGATAGCAACCAATGTAATAGCCGATCAGTTGGGTTTAAGCGCTAAACGTTTAAATGAAATATTGCAGCAGAGACAAGTGATTTACAGGCAAAACGACACGTTCGTACTGTATGCTAAATACCGGGGCCTCGGTTACGAAGGGTACAGAACGCACACCTATATCAGTAACTCTACGGACAAGCAGCACACCAAGCAGCATCTTTATTGGACTGAAAAAGGTAGAGAGTTCATACATGGATTTTTAAATGGCAAACAATCTAAAATCGTGTAACTATGAAAACTGCTCTTGCAATCTTTCTGACCAACGGCAATATAGTTATCACGGGTGTTAACATATTTAAAGTATTCGACAGTATATCACAAGCTGTCAACTACTGCAACGATAAGGGCATAAAAGCCCGAATGCTATAAACTTATAACCATGAAGCGAAAAATCATCAAAATATCAAAAGAACGGGCTATTGAGATCGCGATGAACACGAATGGCATCACTAGAGAAATAGCCGAAAAATACACGGACAGCGAACTGAAAGAAGTGCTGCGCCTTCTCAAACTGAAAGCTAACTTTTAAAACTTGCAACCATGAAAACAACCGATTTACGCGAGATCATGCGCCTCGCATGGCGAATGTTGAAAATTACGGGCCGGGCCTTCGATGAGTGCCTTCGCCGGGCATGGGCCAATTTCAAGCTAAGAAAGATGATGCAAAATAGAATTGTCGAGTTCTTCTACGTCAAGTCGAGTACCGGCGAACTTCGTCAGGCATTCGGCACGCTTCAAAGGTCTGTTATCGAAGACAAGATTAAAGGCTCTGAGCGCAAAGAAAACGAAATGTGCTTCACTTATTATGACTGCGAGCAAGAGGGGTTCAGGTCTTTCAAGCGGTTTAATCTGGTGAAGATCGTGAATGCCTGAAATTTTCACACCGCACCGTCTCGTCATTTGCGGGCGGTGTGGTTGTCAAAAAATAATTCGTATTTTCAGTAAAAATATTTGTTTTATCACGTACCCACCTAAATCTTTGCACTATAACATGCGGGGTAGTGTAACGGTAACACGGCGGGTTAGTGTCCCAGCAGATCACAAGTTCGAATCTTGTCCCCGCTACAGAATCTAAAAATATCGTTATGAATGTATTGACACTCATCATTAAAAAGAAATGGCTCGACGAAATTCTGTCGGGCGAAAAAACAACAGAAGAACGCGAAATTCGCCCGAAGACGATCAAGAAATACGCGACAATAGTCGATCTCGCAACTGGCAAAAGTTATGACAACTACGACGATCTTTTCGCCGAGGTAAAGCCGAACGACAAGGGTTTTGACTTCGTGCCGCGCAAATACGACGCACTTCAGTTATGGTAGCTTTGCCGGGCGGTACGAGCAAACCTGTATTCCAAGACGACCGCATTACACTGCTTCCGCAGGACAAGATCGGCAAGATGATGTGGCATGAGCCTTATGAAATCGCCGATCCTATCCCCAATAAGGCGTACACCCGTCTGGAAGGCGGTATGTGGACTTCGAACTGGCGCACCGAAGAGGGGCGGTTTATGGAGTACGGTGCTGAGTGGATTCCCAACTTTACCGCTCCGAACAAGATCGCCATTCTCGACCTCTCAACGATGAATGCGTAATTCATGACGAACTACGAGGCAATATCGGCGAAACTGTACCCTTACAGCGTGGATGATAACCTGATCGAGGTATCGTGTATCGACAACGGATTGGAGCGTGACGATGTATATTCTCCCAAGCAAAAAACTGAGGTTGCAATGACGGTTATTTCGATTCTGCGCAACCTGATCGCCTTGTCCGGCGAAAACAACGGAGGATACAGTCTTTCTTATGACGTAAACGGACTGAAAACGCGCATTTATCAAATCGCGCAAGGTAACGGTTTTACCGATATTGCCGACGAGTTCAATTCTAAACCTCAGATTACTTTTCTGTGATCCGGTTCCCTTATATTCTTGAAATTTGGCACGAGGAAGATGCTACGCTGAATCCCGATGGCTCGTGGACTGCAGGTGTCCACCAGTGGCATATCGTCGGGAAGTGCAATGTCCGGCAAAACGGACAGGCGAGGCAGATTAAAGGGCAAAACGGAGATTCTTTCCTCTACTCATTCGAGGTTACGATGCCTGCCAATACACAACCCATCCCAATTGGAACGAAAGTTCGCGTCTTGGACAATCGTGGTTTCAATGTTTTTGACCGTACACCTCAAGTCGACGATAACCCGAAAAATACGAATGCCGCACTGTATACTGTACAGGGATTCAGCAAAAGCGGACAACGGAATGAAGACGTGCGGCTATGGCTCTGAAATGGACAAATCCCCAAGACCTCGACCGATATTTTCGTCAATTGCAGGAAGAGTATGACCGCAAGGCTATTATTTGGCTCGAATCGCTCGGAGAGCGAGTTGTAAAATACGCTCGCGAACACGGATCATACGCCGACCGAACCGGCAACTTACGTAATTCCATAGGTTATATAGTCATTCAGTCCGGGAAAGTCGTAAAGGATGGTTGCGGTAACAGCGCACCCCAACGGAAAACTCGCGAACACCTGCTTGATGTAGCGAAAGAACGAAAAGGTTATAAAACCTATCTCGTATGGGGAACAGGTATTGAATACGCGAGGTGTGTCGAGGCAAAAGGATTCGATGTGATAGAAGGATCAGGGGACTGGGTGGAATCCAACGCTGAAACACTCAAGGCCGAATTCGCGAGATTTTTAAAAAGCAACAAATTATGAATCTGACATCGACAGAAACATTCAAGTTCATTTGGGATCGCATCCTCGATTCGCCGTTACATGAAGCTGTACCGATCATGTATGCCGATCATTATCCGAACAATCCGACAGGAGAATTTATCGTTATGACCTCTTTGTCGAACATTATCGGTACTTCACAGGTTGTTACGGTAAACGTGAATCTTTACGTGCCGGACAATACGCCGACGATCAACACGGAGAAACAGCGCTATCCTGATCGCAACCGGCTGAATGAATTAACGCGTATCGCTTTTGATTCGCTGGCAAATTATCCCATCGCGGAACGCTGGTTTTTCGACGTGAGCGATGAGACTATCGTTAGTGAGGAGAATATTTCCTACACTTTTTCAAACATTAAAGTCAAACTTAAAAAACATTAGATCATGCAACTTGTAGGTCTTAATTCCTGCCATGCAGGAGCACCGCTGCCTAAAGGCGTAAAAGATGCAGGAGCGACTGCGCTCTTGAAGGCATTAACTAAAATTACGCAGCCTTATAATGGCGGTGTAACGTTCAACTTCTCGAACCCCACGAGTAATAAGTTTCATCGCGAAGGCGAGACCGATCCTTTCTTTTCGCTGCGCGACGTAACCTCGGGTTCAAAGGAAATCACCTGGAACATCGCCGACTTCGACGACGCCACGATGGAGTTCTATTTCGGCACGACCGAGGCTGCCAAAGGGGAACTGTATGAGGGAGAGAAATCATTCGTGTTCGACTCCAAATCGGGTGGCTCTCTCGCTTTCGCGCGCCTGAAGTACACAGCCACCCTGACAGGGGGATTGAATACGAGCGATCCGCTTCAGATCGCCGTTTCTGCCGAAGTACTTGCCCCCGCAGAAGGCGGTGTCGCATGGAGCCCCATCGCAACGCCTGAGTACACGGTGACTGAATAGCTGTGACCTCCATCCCGCCGGGAAGTTAACGACTTGCATCACGTAGCGAGAACGGGGCGGGAACAAATTTAGCGCATATGAAAAACAAGACCTCAGCAACCGATAAACGGGCATACGACATTCTTGCGGAAAAGCCAGAATCTTTTGAAATAGAGGGATTGGATGGCAAGAAAGAGACACTATACCTCCATCCCCTCCAATTGGGCCGGTTGGCAATGATCAGTCGTCGTTTGTTAGACATAGACCTATCCTTGTCCGATGAAACGGAAAACGAAGTGCAAAAAATGTGGCGTATTTGTGCGGAGAAACCACACGAGGTAGCGGAAATAATAGCCATCGCAACCCTTAGAACCAAGCAGGAGATCGATGAGAGACTGACAGAGAGGACGGAATTGCTCCTCAATTCCCCGACTATGCAGCCTGCAGCGCTTACCAATATTTTGTATTCTATAGTTTTTCAATCCTATTGTGCGGATTTTATGAAGGCTATTCGCTCGGTAAAAACGCTTCAGGTAACGATTTCCCCAGAGATGAAGACGGAGAGGATAGCCACTACGGGGGACGAAGTATCTGGGGACAAATCGACGCTTTCATAAGTCGCTATCATTGGACGCTCGAATATATCCTGTGGGGCGTTTCATGGGCCAACATACAGCTTATGATTGCCGATGCCCTCAGAACGGATTACAAGGACAGATCGGGATATAGCCAACAAAATAGTAATGTACCCGAAATCATGGATATGAATGACCCTAAATCAATGGATGTTCTACTCAAAATGACAGGAGGAAGATAAAACATGCTCGACGAAATTATAAAATCAGCATCAGCACTCGGTGCTTGCAAACAGATAGACGAGGCCAATGACTATCGTTCGTTAACCACGCTGTTTTTCTCCCCGCAGGGACAGGAGTTCTGTAAAAAACACAACTTCCCATCCCTTGAGATATTCAGGCAGATTAAAAACGACATTGAAAGAAAGGGTATTTATATCGATTGCGGGACAATCGACCTTCCGGAAAGAAAACATATTTGTCTGATCGGAGATACCACGGCTACTATCGAGGCATCGGGTGTTGAATATGTTCATACGATCATCCTGATGCACGGAGCCAAGGCCATTATCAACGCATCTAATTATGCCGTGTTGCATATTGTCAATGTCAGTGGTTTAGATGTTACAATCAATAAGGATAACACCGTTGCCGTATTATGATAAACCTTACCGTAGTTATAGATAATGACGAGGCGATCCGGAAATTCCGGGAGCTTCAGCAAGTTGCAAAATCCACAACCTCAAGCATGGTTACTGATGCAGACAGGATGGATGCCGCTATGCACCGATTCGGGATGACGATGGGTAAAGTCGGCGTTGCCGCCGCTCTTGCCGGCCTGGTAAAACAGATCGCACAAACCCGAGGGGAATTTCAGCAATTAGAGGTAGCTTTCACCACCTTACTCCAGAGCAAAGAGAAAGCGGATGCCCTGATGTCACAGATGGTCGATCTGGCGGCAAAAACGCCTTTCGACTTGCAAGGCGTGGCCTCCGGAGCTCGTCAGCTTCTCGCATACGGATTCGCGGCAGAGGACATTACCGATACGTTGACCCGTCTGGGCAATGTAGCGGCGGGACTGGGATTACCATTGGAGCGCCTCACTTATTTGTACGGCACGACCGCCGTGCAAGGACGGGTGTATGCACGGGATATGCTCCAGTTCACGGGCTCTGGTATTCCTATGCTGCAGGAGATGGCAAAAATGTACGGCAAGACCACCGAAGAGATCAATGCGATGGTTTCGGCAGGTAAAATAGGCTTCGAGGATGTGCGCAAGGTTATCGAAAATATGACCAACGAAGGCGGTCAGTTCCATAACCTGATGCAAGAGCAATCCAAGACCATCACGGGCCTTATTTCAAATTTGGGGGACGCTCTCGATACGATGTTCAACGATATCGGTAAATCATCAGAAGGAATGATTACCGGGGTGCTACAGGGTACTATTTCATTGGTTGAGAACTATGAGAAAATAATCGACATCCTTGTGGCTTTGACAGCTACTTATGGGGCGTATAAAGCTGCACTCATTCTTACTGCAGCAGCACAGCGCACTAATATGGTAGTTATAAGGGAAGCTGTACTACAAAAAGCTCTCGCATTAAAGATGGGTAAAGAGTTGACCGCAGTTCAGGCGGTGGAAGCTGCTCGTATGGCGCTGGTGACTAAAGGTTGGAAGGCTCTTACTATTGCAATCAAAGCAAATACGGTCGCCCTGTTGGCGAATCCTGTCACATGGATTACAGCTGCTATTGCGGCACTCGCTTATGGCGTTTATAAACTCGCCACTGCCGAAAGTGTCGAGGAAAAAGCGATCCGGAATGTTTCGGATGCAATGGAGAAATACAAGCAAAAGCAAGACGACTTGAGATCCAGTGCAGAAGAATCGATTCGCACAATGAACGACGAGGTTAGCACTGCTTACAGCAAGCAGAAAGCGTACGAAGATCTCATTGCAGCCTACCCCGAATTACTCCAAAAATACACCGAAGAGCAGATTAAGATGATGATGCTCACGGAACAAGGCAAGGAGTTATTGAAAATATTGAATAAAATCAGAGGCGAAAGGGATAAAGCCGCCCTACAAACGGGATATGATGAAGCGCTAGCCAGATACAGACGAATAGATTCGGGTCAGGAGGGGTCTGCAATTTCTTATAAATCCAATTTGCGTCAAGCCGAAGCTGATCTTGAAAAATGGCGTGAAAAACTCAATAAGTATAAGGAGACCGAAGCATCTTCCGCTCCTATTGAGGTCAAGGTCGCATCGCTCCAAGAAAATATTAACGAACTCACACTCCAAAACCTGGAGATCGACACGCTGATTGCAGAGGCCCGGAAGAAGCGCAAAGATCATCCGGATTTATTTATTCCGTATACTGAAAGTGAGGAGTATTTACAGAAAAAGAAACAATCTAACCTGAAAACTATCAAATCCGATGAAGATAAAATAACATCCCTAAATAGTGGTGATAATAAAAATGCCGTTAAAAATAAAGCCTATTGGGAGCAGCAAAAAAAAGAGGCTACTGAAGCTATAGAGGCTATGTCTGATGTGGAGCTAAAAACAGCCAAAGCGGCCGAACTCCGAAAAAGAATTGCAGAAGCGCAGACAAAAATTGATGCCTATAGTACATCCAAAAATAATAAAGCCAACAAAGATTACCTTAAAACGCAGAAAGAACTTTCCGACGCTATCCTTGCCAATGATCTGGCCTTGCAACAATCCCGTATTGATATTCTTGCAGAGGGAAAGGAAAAGGAATTACAGCAGATCGAATTGAACAACGAAAAAGCCGTTCAGCAGATCGAGAAATCCCGCCAGGATTTAATAGCTAAGAATGGAGGCAAGCCGCTTTCTGAAGAGCAGGAAAAAAGTTTTACGGAACAGCTTGAAAACACAAATAACGCAACTGATAACCAGCGCATTGCTGCTGAATTAAAGTATGCCAAACAACTCGATGATGTCTACAAACAAATCACCGATAGCAGTCTGTCTGAAATTGATCGAGAGTCTAGAGGAATCAAGGAAAAATACCAGGAATTACGGGATACAGTAACCCGTCTTCTTGACGGTGGAAGTATTTCTCAGGAGAAAGCTAAAGAATGGTTCGGCATGATAAATCAAAACGAGATTGCCGACAATTTAGAGGCTGTGGTCAACAAATATGGCTCTGCCGAGGATAAGATTACCAAGATTCAGAAAGAGGCGGCTGCAGCCCGTGCAAAAGCGACCGAAAACAATCGCACCGACCTGATCCCTCAAATCGACAAACAGGAACAACAGGATATAGGCACGGTTAAAGCCGACGAGTTGATGAAAACCGACGACTGGATCAACTTGTTCCAGAATCTTGATGCACTTTCGAGTAAAGAGATTTATCGGATCATAGATAACATCAATGCACAGCTCAAAAATGCCGACCTAGATCCGATTAACTTTAAGGCAGTTACCGATCAGCTTGAGCAAGCACAAGAGAAAGCGATAACTAAAAATCCTTTTTCTGCTATCGTCCACAGTTTCAAAGATTACAAGACCGCTCAAGAGAAAGCTATTGGACTGCAAAACAAATACAATGAAACGCAGGACAAAGCCGATAAGGAAAACGCAGATCAGGCCAGTTTAGAGGCTATCCGAAAGAAACAACAAGCATGGCAAAGTGTTGTTAGCACCATTGGCGAAATGGGACAGGCACTTGGTGCGACCTCCGATCTTCTCGGGCAGTTCGGAATTGAGAGCGCCGAACTAGATGGAGTTGTGAGCGCCTTCAATTCAATAGCATCTATTGATGTAACCAGACCTTTTTCTGTTGTTACCGGCATCATTGGAGGTATATCCTCTCTGATCGGCGGCATATTTAACGGTAAGGACAGGCGTGCCCAAAAACGTATCGAAAGACTGCAAGACCAAGTAGATGCGCTTCAAAAATCATATGAAGAGTTAGATCGGGCTATAAATAAAGCCTATTCCAGTGATGCCAAAGAGTTGATCGAGGATCAGAATAAGATGCTCCAGCAGCAAAAAATACTTATTCAACAACAAATCCGCGAAGAACAAAGCAAAAAGAAAACGGATCATGACCAGATAAAACAGTGGCAGGATCAAATCGATGAGATCAACAACTCTATCGAAGATGGCATTGCAAAAGCTCAAGATGCGATATTCGGTTCTGACGTTCAATCGGCAATCAGTGATTTTGCGGATGCTTACGCTGAAGCGTGGGCGTCTGGTGAAGACCGGGCCGCAGCCTCGAAGGATTTTGTGAAGAACATGATTAAACAGATGATCGTCGAGGCTATGAAAATGGATATTGCCGCCCCGATGCAAAAGGTGCGGGACATGCTCGAAACGTTTTGGGCTGACAAAATTATAACTCCATCTGAAGAAGAGATTATCAATCAGATGGTAGGTGATATTGGGAGCCAACTGGATGGCAAATATTCATGGGCCGACAAATATTTGAAGAATAAAGATGATTTAGGTCAAGAGGCATCCTCAAAAGGTTTTCAGACTATGTCACAAGAAACAGGCGAGGAGCTTAACGGCAGGTTTACAGCTATCCAGGAATACACGGCCAATATACGCGATACTGTTAACTCTATTTTGCTTCAAGGTGGCCAGCAACTGAACGAGACTATCAACATTCGCGATGTAGCTATTCAACTCAATGGAAATGTTGCAATCATTAAAGGCCACACTTCACACCTCGAAGAGATGGACAATAAGCTCGGTAAGATGGTGAAAATTATGAACGAAAAACTTTGATATGGACACAATTAACGGCAAACCCCTTTCTCAATTCGGGGCTACAATGTTAAGTGGAGCTTACGCGGAATTAATGACACCTGCCTCCTTAAAGTCTTTTCTGGAGAATAAGGACAGATCGAAAGATGGAACTGACGTTTTTATTAGCAATCCCAGGCAGGATGAAAAGGAGGTAACACTGAATTTTATCATTACTGGCAGTAGTCAGGCCGAATATATATCCCGGTATAATGCTTTTCTCTCCGAGTTATACACCGGACAAGTCTCGCTGTTTGTTGAAGATTTAAATCAAACATTCCGATTGTTGTATTCGAGTGTAACCAAATTCGGCAACTATCGGCTTCATGCCTGTGAAATCGCAGTAAAATTCAGAGAACCTAATCCGACCAACAGAAGCAACCTGTAATGATCAATATTAAGAACATAGACGGTTCCTTATTGTATGCCGCTCCTGTAACCAAAGATGCGGTATTTCATCATGAATTGATGTCCTCTGAATACATCGAATTGGTGTTTAATGAGGTCACGGTAATAGATATTCCTATTGGAGCCTATGTGGAGTACAACGGGAGCAGGTATACCGTCACCAATCCCGTTACCCCGGATATCATAGACGGCGGGTATAAATACAGCATCCAATTCAAAGCCGATTGGATGCGATGGGAAGGTATTACCTATTTTTACATCAACGAATTCTCCCAGAAAAACGAGACAAGTTGGTCAATGACGGCTACTCCTGACTTGTTTTTGCAAATGATCGTGGAGAACATTTCACGGGCAACGGGGAAAACTTACACTTTTTCTTACGATTCCAGCCTGACAGCTACAAAAGACCTGCAATTCAACAATACGACTGTCCTTGAAGCTTTGTCGATGGTTGCCGATGCTTTTGAGACGGAATGGTGGATTGAAGGTACTGTGATACATTTATCCCGCTGCGAGCATGGCGATGCGTTGGCTTTGACCTATGGCCAAAATATAGGTGTTCCGAGTGTGCAACGTTCATCTGAATATGCAACACGCATCTATGCTTTCGGATCGACGCGAAACATTACTCAGGATTATCAAAACAGCGGCACAACGAATGCTTTGGTTGAAAAGCAGCTAACGCTTCCGGCAGGTAAATACCCGAACGGATATAAAGATATCAAACCGAATTTGTCCCCGGAGGAAATCATCGAAAAAACCGTGATATTCGATGATATATACCCCTCTTCTGATTTTGCGATTTCGGATGTGAGAGTGAAAGTTAGCGTTGACTCGACTATAGAGGTTGGAAAGGACGAGAACGGAAATCCGATTTATGCTTCAATGCCCGTATATTTCTTCAAAATTGCAGGAATAGCATTTTCAGAAGATTTGATTATTGAAGGGCTGACGCTTAAAGTCCACTTCTTAACAGGCCACCTACAAGGACGGGAGTTCGAGCTGGCATATCACAAAGACACCTCAGAATATGAAATAATTGTCAACCAAGACGGCGCGATTAAGCTTCCGAATGAAACATTATTGCCACAAGACAATGATGTAGTCGTTCTGTTCAATATCGTAATGCCGGACGAATATGTGACTTCAGCTGAAAACAGGTTGGAAGCGGCGTTGGATGATTACATCGAGAAGAAGCTACTGAGCGACAACAATACCTATAGTTTCAAATCCAATCCCGTTACATTTGCTGAAAATAACACATCGGTCAATGTCGGTCGGAAGATTACTCTCAATCACGGAACAGGAATATTGCAATCTCGGATTTTATCAATTGAATACCCTTTGGAATATCCATCCAAAGTGGATATTAGTGTCGGAGAAAGCATCCCGCAAGGTAAAATATCCAGCGTAGAAACAGAGGTCGTAAATGCTTCGAGTACAATTGAGATCATTCAGGCGTACAACAATGTAGCTCAGACGGTTCAAAATCTATATGCAAGAACGCAAAACCAAATAACCGAAGGTCTTGCGAAACTTGCTAATATGTGGATATTGGATCAGTCTAAAGACACCACGCCAAATAAAACCAATCCGGATGTATGGTTTGTGCGTTCCCCATATGATGTCGTGGGCCTCAAAGGCATCAGCGCTTACGGTCTGGGTTCCACCTCCGGCAGTGGTGCATCCGGTTCCCTCGGAGAGTTGGTCAACGTCGGGCAGTGGGCCGACGAGGTACCTACCGCCGACCGGGTGATGGTACAACTGGCCGGGGCTACACATTGGTCTGCAAAGCCGCTCGCCGATCTGGTCGGTCTCGATACTGCGGCCCTTGCACAATACCTGACCGCAAACAGCTACCTCAAGGCAAGCGATATTTCAAGTTATCTGACCTGGGCCAACCTTTCCGGCAAGCCTACGGTTTACCCGACGAGTTGGGAATTAGTGACGGGCCGGCCAACGAAACTCTCCGATCTGACCGATGACGTTGTAGCGGGCAACTATCTACCTAAGCCAACATGGGATGCCGTATTCGAAGTGGTCACGGTGGACGGCACACCGGCGCTGAAAGTCAAGTACGATATTCTCGGGCTCAAAGGCATCACAGCCTATGCGGAGGGCTCCCTCTCCGGCGGGTTCTCCGGTGCGTTGGTCGATCTGGTGGACGTAGCAGTGACTAATCTTGCCTCCGGGGACATTCTCAAGTACAACGGGACGCATTTTGTAAACGTGCCGGTCTCGTCCATCGCCGGGGCTTCGTCGTGGGATCAGATCACCGGGAAACCGGACTATTTTCCGACCCGGTGGGCGGACGTGTTCGGTGCACCTGCGTCCCTTCCGGCCTCTGACGTATACCCGTGGGCTAAAGCGGCCTCGAAGCCGACCTATACCGCCGCCGAAGTCGGGGCGCTGGCTTTGAGCGGAGGCACCCTAACCGGTAATGTAATCACTATCGGCTCGTTCATCCTGGCGAATAGCGGTGCATACCCTCAGTTAACTTTTCGCGCAACAGCGGATAATTCAGAGAGGCTGCTTTTTCGGCATGGCAACGATCTGAAATGGAGGTACAATGGCACCAACGACGGAATAATATACCATTCCGGCAACTTCAATCCGGGGAATTACCTGCTACTTTCCGGCGGTACGATGACGGGGGATATCACCTTTGGATCGAATGGCAGGTCTCTAAGGGGTTCCGATGGGGGTAATATTGCCGGTGTGTTATATGATACACCTAATGCAAGATATGTTACGGCTATCGGGACAGGAAGTAGACGTTTGATTTTGGTTTCTCCGGCTTCAATATACAGGGGGGCAGGCGGAGTGGCTGAAAACTACATGATTTACGATTCCGGTAATTTCAATCCCTCGTCCAAGCTGGATAAGTCCGTTTGGGATGAAGCCTTCGAGCTAAAAACGGTAAACGGTGTGCGGGTGATCTCGGCAAAGCTGGACTTTCTCAGCGTTGCTGGTATCAGCGCGTATGCTACCGGCCCATCTTCGGGCGGCGGTGGCGGCGGATTGGATTACGACCTGCTCAAACAGGCCCTGACCGGCGCGATCACCCCGGACGGTTATCCGTTCACGATCTCCGCTTCGTTTCTCGGAGCCATCGACAAAACCTATTTGACAGGCAAACTGGCGAATACTTATGCGGACAAAGTGCACACTCACCTGTGGGCTGATATTACCGACCGGCCTACGTCCCTTCCTGCTAACGGAGGCAATGCCGACACGGTGGACAATTTGCATGCCTCGTCTTTCGCCCAAATCAAAAGTTACAACTTTCCCAGCGGCGGAATAAACAACATTACGGACTTAGATTTCACCGGGAATATACAGGCGCATTTCCCGGGTGCTGAATACTCCTGTATCTGGCAGGGAAAGGATTTTGCGGGTACGATTTTGCAACTCAAGTTACGGGACTATGCCGGAAAGCAATCTATGATGTATCGGGGTAGTCTTACAAAAATATGGAGGACGGTTTGGGATTCCGGCAACTTCAATCCGGACAATAAGTTCGGATTATCCGGTATTATTTCCGACTTGAATAACGCGCCGCTGAATGCGGTCTTTTCAACCAATGGAACTCCAGCCAACGCCCCGCTTGAAAATGCTTATTTCCAAGGGTTCACTTTCGCAATGGATAATAATCCAGACTTTAAGCGCCAATGGGCATTCAAGGATAAAAAAATTTGGTTTCGGAATTTACATGCCGGTTCTTGGTCGGCATGGACCGATGTAATTCCCCTGGATAATTACCTGCCGTTGTCTGGTGGAAGTATCACTGGTGGTCTTGGTGTATCCGGCTATCTGACAGCAGGAGTTTTACGGGTCAAAGCGACTTCGTATCCGCAGATATCTTTCGTGAACACGACGACAAACAGGGATTCGCTATTGTTTGTCAATGGCAGCGGGTTGTATTGGCGTCCAACTGCCGGTACCGCGACAGATTATCAGGTTTACCATTCGGGCAACTTCAATCCTGACAGCAAACTGGGGGTTTCGTCCGTGGCCGTCGAAGCTAAAAAGATGTCGTACCAGGGCCTTATGACGGCGATCTCCGGCACGACAACCTTCCCCGCCGGACTCTACCTTTACGGCGTGTACAACAATGGCTATCCTGTAACTTACGGTAATCTACTGCGGGTTGGAGGAAGCGGATTGGGCGAAATGTTGTTTGGCTGGGCAGGGGATGCCTCGGTCGGCGGGTTGTATTACCGTTCGAAACGGGATGTTGCGGCAACGGCATGGAGCAACTGGTGTAAGTTATGGACTTCGGCAAACTCCAACCTCTCGACCATTGACTGGTCGGCCAATAATCTTAATGCCGCAGCTAATTTGGATGTCGCAGGGCAGGCGTATGTGAGCGGCTGGCTCCGGTCAAGGGGTAATGTCGGCTGGTATAGCCAAGACTACGGCGGAGGCATCCACATGACGGACAGTACATGGGTGCGCGTATACGGCAGCAAGGGGCTGATGATTGACACCGGCACAAGCCCTATCAATATGGGACAGCTTCAGATTACCTGCTCTGCGGAGGCTTCCATCGGATTCCGATCCGCAAGCAACGGTAATTGGTGTCTGGGCAAGGGAGTGAAATCGATCGGTTCCGGGTTCGGCCTGTACAACGCCGTAACCAATCGGGCGGCGTTCCAGATCGACAGTGCCACGGATAACGCCTCTTTTGTCGGCAGTATCACCGCACCGACCTTTGTGGGCAATCTTTCCGGGTCGGCCAGTTCAGTTAACGGCTACGATATAAATTCATTCACCGGCTACTATAAATACACGATAGACGCTTCCTCGCTCGACCAAAATACCTATTACCCGGTTACGATGTATTTGGGTAACCATAATACAGTCCGTATCTCTGTGATTGTAGCCTTGGACAGCGGAACCAAACCTGCCTGGAGTTCGCACGCAAGCGGTTATTCAGTCCGCTTTATCGAAGAGGTGAACGGTTCAGGCTGGGGAACATCGGAGGTGTCCCGGAATATTCTTGCGAACGAATACAGATTTGCAAATGCCAATCCCGTAGGACGTGTCGAACAGATGACGAATAGCTCCACGGAAGTGATCTGGGTGCGCGGAGGTGGAAAATACTTTTTCTACTTATCCATACCCTACATCACTCCGGCACTTCGCACCTCTACATTCACGAATGCCAGTCAAAGCGTATCGCCACGTACCGATACGATGGATTTACGCATGGCCGCTAACGGTAACGGAATTGCCGTAAGTAAACTGTATGCCCACAACAGTATAGAGATTAACGGTTTTACCATCGACGTATACAACGGCGCGCTGCGCGTGAACGGAAACCTTGTCGCTACAGGCGGCGTAACAGCATATCAATAAAACTATGGCACTCGGAAAAACGAATATTTCAATCGACCTCGTGCGCCGCACGCTCGGATCGTCGAAAACAGACGTAGGAGGGCTTTGCCTGGAGGATAAGGTAAACATGTTCTCCTACTACAAACCCATCGATTCGCAGGCTCAGTCTACCGATCCGAATACGGACTGGCCGGCCAACATCAAGCAGAATTTCGGGATCAACATCCCGGAACTCACTTTGCCCGTGGATACGGCTTTGAACTGGACGCGGGACAAACCCGTCGGCGGACGGCTCAGTCCGTACAGACTGACCGATTTCGGGGGTTACGAGCATAATGCACGGCCCTGCCTTTCATCGGGTTGCATGGGAACCGTCAGCGTCAATATGTCCGATACGGGTTATACCACCCGCACGTTCACTTTCGAGCAAATCCCAGCAAGCAGCAAGACGAATGTTTCGGCGCTGAACATGAAAGGGATTCAATACTATTACTGGGGTTTTGCCTTGCTTACCTCATTGACCGCTACCGAGGGTAAATTAATCACTTGCGACAAGACCATCGGCGAGGGCGGCAATAGTATTACCGTGGACTTCTTCGAAATCGGAGCAGGAACGCACCACAAATACATGCTTTTCGTGCTGAGCAAAAAGAAGTCCACATGGACGAATCAGGACGAATGGAACATCAGCGATCTGGAAGTCGATCCGCTGGTGGTGTATCACAACAGCACGTTCATAAATCCGGTTCCGCTCAATATCTTCAACTCGATCCTGATTTCGGCCAAGATGACCGGGATAAACACCGACGGCGCAAAATACACTTTCTATCCGTTCAGCAACTTTACATCCTCTCCGTTGCTGTTCCACGGTACTCAGTATGCGTATGTCAAGGTAACGATCACCAATATCGCAGAACACGAAGTAAGATACACCACGCTGCAAGAAGTAGAGGTAGTATCATTCTGGGGGACGGTCGAAAAAGGGACGCCCCTCGTATTGGATGCCACAACAGGAAACAGGGTTTCGATGATTGTTTTGGCTGCCGGGGAAAGCCGGGACTATGTGCTGGAAATCGAGCAATTCGCATGGCATAACGGGGACTTTCAGTTGGACAATTATCCGACCGGCGTCGTGAACTCATACATCAAACTCGGATTCGGCGAACTGCTCGACCAGACCGGAACCTTCCAGATACAGGCAAGGAACATCTAATTTGTTATCAACCAATAAAATCTTTCAATTATGTCAACAGTAAATGCAATTATCAACGAGAACAAGATCACCGCACAAACGATTCAGCGGCTTATCAAGGCAAGCGTAGGTTCGGCCGAAGTTTCGGCGGAGGTAACGATGACCAATGCCGTGGTCGCTTCCTACACGGGCGGCCAGATCACCGAGAACGGAGAAGTCAAAGCGTCGTTCAACCAGTACGCGGGCGGCAAGATGCAGATCAGCGCGGATGTGGAGTACTTCTCGCAGGCGCAGGCGATCCTCACTCCGTTCATGCAGAAGATGGACGCCATCGCGCTGACGATGACCGAACAGCCTGAATCAGTAGTCGAAGCGTAACCCTAAAAACTCAAAAAGATGAAAAAGATTATCAATTACTTCCGACAGAAAAGAGACGCGCGGTTCCTCAAACGTGTACAGCGCGCATTGGCAACAGGGGCCAACTTTCGAATCAATGGCGAGTTGAGTGTTGCAGGGAACATTAAGGCGCTTGACAACGTCAAAACTACCGAATGGGATCACGTGGCCTGTAAACGGATGTATTCCACCGGTAACTTCAATCCTGCAACCAAAAATTAATCAGCAATGAAAAAGATCGAACTTGTAGCACTGACCCAGCTTTTGGGCAAAATCAGTTCCGGCAGCATTTCTCACGATGAGCGCAAAGGATTGCTCGAGGTGATGAAGGTTGCCAAATACAACCTCGAAATGCGCGACGAGAAGATGCGCACGGCGATGAAGAAGTACGGAATCGAGATCGACCCGAACACCGGAAGGATTGCCGAAGGTAACGACAAGACGGCTGTCGCTTCATTCCTCGACGATATGAACAAGGTGGACACGTCGGATGTCGAACTCAAGCCGTTTCTTTCGGAGGCCGGGGCCGATGCGCTCTGGGAGGAAAACAAACTCACCACTTCGGAGCGCATGATGCTCGATGAGCTGGTGAAGCAGCCCGAGCCGGAAGCTCCGGAGAAACCGGCAGTCAAAACGAAAAAGTAATCTCTAAAACCAAACTGCAATGACAAAATCAAACCTTTGGCAGATCATCATCGGGATGGTGGTGACTGCAATCTGTGGAGTAATCCTGAACATGGGCGTGTTCTCGTTCTTTCCTGCGCTGATCGTGGCGATTGCTTGGGCCGGGATCAAACAAACCTCCGGTAAGGAGTACAAGGACAAAAACGGTAACTACGTTGAACCGAAGTTCTGGAAAGACTTTGTACCCGTGATGGCCGGGGCATTGGTTATGTGGGCCATCATGATGATCGGATAACTTTCCGGCAATTTTCCCAGCCGGGACAATATTTGAAACCATGGAGACATTATTGGCAATCTTGGCCACGGTATTCGGTACCGGCTGGGGTGTTCAATTTATTTATTACCGTTACGAACGGCGAAAGCGAAAAGCGGAAGCAGAGAGTATAGAACTCGACTTGGATGAAAAACATGATAAGATGCAAGATCAAATGCTCGACAATGCGTACAAACAAATTGTCGAACTTCAGGGCATCGCTGACTCCGAGAGAGAAAAATGGATCGATTTAAGCAAGAAGATTTCCGCAATGAAGATAGAATTACTTAACGAACGAGAGGCGCGTATGATTGCCGAACATGACAAATGCACGGTTCAGACATGCCTACAAAGACAACCACCGAGACTATGAGTAACGCAAGAGGCATTCGCAACAACAATCCAGGCAACATCCGCAAAGACGGATCGGTGTGGCGGGGAGAGGTGGCCGGGCCGGATAAAAATTTCAAGACCTTCGAGACGATGGCCTGGGGCATTCGTGCAATCTACCACCTGCTCAATAATTATCGCCTTCTGTACGGTTGTGACACTATCGAGAAGATGATCCGGCGGTGGGCGCCTCCCGAAGACGGGAACGATACGGAGAGTTACATTTCCACGGTGTCGAACCTTTCCGGGGTGCCGCGCACCAGCCGCCTGACGACTACCAATCGTTCAGTGATGGAGCCTATCGTGCGCGCGATGATCCGGGTTGAGACAGGGACGACAGTTTCTGCCGCAGACTATAACCAGGCGTGGGATCTGTTTATCAAACATAAGAAGTAGGATTATTTGCAAATGCATTATTCTGTATTTGCAAATACAGCTCATCGCATATTGACAATTAGTGAAATACGGAAATGCAACTTACGATATAATTTGCAAAATCCCGATACGGGAATTCCCGGTTCGGCACTAATTCAACAAGTTAATCATGAAAAACACGCTGATAGTACTTGCTTCATTGGTCGTCGTATTCCTGCTGGGGCGCTGGACAAAGAATTTCGACCCGGTTAAGATCGTACAGTACGATACTT
>OLFY01001562.1_pt1 | contig 28030 bp, 16 predicted proteins | sample 1605611 | NCBI WGS metagenome assembly OLFY01 (sample SAMEA3888923, study PRJEB22519) | human gut metagenome | biome: human gut; feature: human-associated habitat; material: faeces | place: Denmark | collected 2011
GGAGTGCTTTTACAAAAACATTTCGTAATTTTGCACTTGCTTGTTGAATTCGCGTTGCATATAATTCTAAGATCTAAGCACTTACAGTTGCCGCCTTGATATTCGAGGTCTAAAAAGCACTATATAGCCCCTATTTCTAGAAGTTTTCTATGTAGTTACGAAGCGAAAAATGCTCATTTTTAATGCCTACTTTATCCTTATACAAGAACAACTTTTGCTTGATAGCTTTCTCGCTCACACAATAGATAGAAGCCAACGCTTTTTGCGACAGCTTTAAACGCAACAGCATCATTAGCCGTAAATCGGTCTTAGATAAATTCGGATGTTTTTGCTTGAGTCGTTTTACAAATAGGTTTTCCACACTATCTAAAAACACCTCCAATTCGTCCCAATCACTCTCTGACAACACAACGTGCTTATTCTCATTTGGAGCTATGGAATTTAATTTTTCTACAACATCTATCTTCTTTTGCAAATAGTTACGCATCACAGATAGTTGAACCTCTTTATGCGAAAGTTCCTCTTGGTGTATTTTTTCCTGCATTTGTTGCTTTTGGAGAAGAACCTCTCTTTCATGCTCCATACGTAGTTTTATCTGGTGCTTATATGATTTATAAACATATAAAATAAATATGACTACTATAAAACACAATAAGACTATCAAACTAAATACCCACTGCTGCATTTCTGCTTTACCTTGCATTTTAGCTCTTTCACTTTCCTTTTTCAAAAAGGATGTATAATAAGCAGCCTTACCTTGTAATGCAATTCGATACATATCCTCCAAATAATGGTACGCCGAATCGCTAAAACTTTTAGCAGACTTGAAATCATGCGCTTTCATAGCAGCTTGACTTTGAAAATAGAACACAGAATAGCGGTCTTCTGCCGTTTTTGGCATTGCTTGTTTTAATAAACTAAAGGCTTGGTTTAATGAATCTACAGAGATATAAGCAGAAGCAAATGTCAACAGACAAGAAAATCTATTTGCTGCATTCAAGTCATAAGCCAATCGTGCATAATATAAACAACTATCTTTTTCACCTATCTCCTCAAATGTACTAGCTAGATTTTGCCTTACATAAGACAACAAGTTGCTATCGCCAGCTTTCATTGCCATTCTATATGCTTTTCTCTCTTCTTCTAAAGCGTGCTGCAAGCTATCAACATAAAAGAAGTTCTCACCCAATCTCAAACGTGCTGCCACCTTATTATATATAGTAACATTTGCCATAGAGTCATACATCTTCACCAAAGCTTTAGCATAGTTCAAAGCTTTGTAAGGTGCCAGCTGTTCTTCTACTTCAATCAGCTTATCCAAAACCAAGTGTTTTACATTCATTTCATGAAGACTATCCGAAATAAAATAAGCCTTTTCCAAACAAGACTTAGCTTGTTCCATACTATCAACAAGTAAATAGAATGTTCCCATATAATTCAAGCACAAAACATAGAGCGAATCTTCTTGGTGACCCTCATACCAATCATACGCTATGCGAATCAAAGAATCGTTATCCACATCCAAACCCGACTTATCCTGAGCCATGTAATAAGTGAGAGCATACTTCGCCATATCTTCATCAGAGAGTTTACCTTGATTGATACGGTTCAAAAAGGGCAAGGCACTATCAGGCTTAAACTCTGCCAACGTATAAGCTAAGTCTAACTCTCTCTTATGACTTTGATAACATGATACCAACACCGAAAGCATCATAAAAAACAATATCGTAAACGAAATACTTCTTCTCATATTTAGTATAATTACATTCAGGGCGCAAAAATACAAAATATTTTTCAATAATAGAACTAAATAGGGTCTAAAATACAAAGTCTGCAGAAAAGCACAATACAACTGATTATCAGGTATATATATTATATTTATAATAAAATGGGGTCTAAATAATAGTAGTATTTTCACATTACCAACCTTTCTGCATCAGATAACAGAATCTCACGCTTTGGTTGTCAGGAGTCATTATGTTAAAAATCCCAACTCATAGTTTTATGGTTCCTAAGTCTATGAGTTCCGAGGTGGAAAACATAGAGTTAAAAGGCAAAGAAAAAAATAACACGGACAAATTGAATTTGTCCGGACAAATTGTCCGGTAGCTTATAAGTTACTAATATTTAACCCTTTACAAGCGACCGGACAAAAGAGCCGGACAAATTCAATTTGTCCGTGTTTCTATTTTAACTTAATTACTTTAACTTTTCTTCGTTCATACACTACGCTGATGCAACTTAGTACCGTTACCAGGCAAGAAGTAAAATGAACCTTATTTTAATCTTTCAAGCACCCGATAGGAACAACATAAACACCATCTTTTCTTCGATAAGCGAAATCGCCTGTTCCCGTAAGTACCATCATGAAAGATGGATCATTCATTTTTTCTGTATTTATTTTACCTGCAAGAGTTAGCAGGTTTTCTGCACCCTCGTTAATGAGCTTGTCGCCCCCTAACTTTACTTCAACAAGTCCATATTTACCATTACGCAGATGCACAACAGCATCACATTCCAATCCATTTTTATCGCGATAATGATACACCTCTCCATCTAATGCATCTGCAAAGACTCGCAAATCACGAATACAAAGGGTTTCAAAAAAGAGCCCCATCGTATTGAGGTCGTTGATAAGATCTTTAGGCCCCAGTCCCAATACTGCCGTTCCGATAGACGGGTCTATAAAGTAACGGGTATTTGCAGTACGGATAGCCGTCTTGGAGCGTAGGTTAGGATTCCAGGCTTCGGAATCCTCTATGACAAAAATCTTGCGCAAGGCTTCCAGATAGCTACCTGCTGTCTTCACGCTAATTTCATTTTCATCATTTGTCATCATATCAGCCACTATCGTTCCGATGGTTGCTTGCGAACCTTGATTCCGGGCGTATGAACGCAATAGCAATCTTGTAGTCGTTGCGTTGCGATTTACTCCATCCACCCGCGAAACATCTTTCTTAATAACAGCATCCACATAGTCGAATGCTTGTTCCAAAGCTGCTTCGCCTTGTAATCCACAAGCAAAAGGCCAACCACCACGGCAAATCAGATATGCCAGGTCATCTATCTTCAGTTTGTTAATGGCAACTATCTTTTCTGGTGTTTCAAATAAATGTGCCAAACTCACCTTTCCGTTTGATTCGCCTGATTCATAGAGACTCATTGGTCTCATCGTTAGCCAACTGAACCGTCCCGTTCCAGAATGGTGCATATCTTTTTCATCTGCAGGAACAGCAGAGCCTGTCAAGACAAACTGTCCCACATCATGCCGATGGTCAACCTCAAATCTGATGGCATCCCAAAGTTTGGGTGCCAACTGCCATTCATCAATAAGTCTTGGCGTATCACCCTCCAGCAAGACAGAAGCATCAATCTCTGCCATCTGTAGATTTGTTTCCAATGAGGCAGGATTATCCATATACAGGATACTATTAGCCTGCTGTTCGGCGGTGGTAGTTTTCCCACACCATTTTGGACCTTCTATCAAGATAGCCCCCTTGCTTGCCAGTTTCTTTGCCAGCATTTGGTCTGCGATTCTATATTTGTATTCCATATTTTCAAATATTTGATTACGTGTGCAAAGATACTATTTTTTTTTAATATTTCCTCAGTTGGCTGGATTTTATTTCCTCAGTTGGCCGTATTTCATTTCCTCAGTTGGCCGTATTTTATTGCCTTAATTGGCTGGACTCATTTTAATCAACAGGTTTTGGTTGCCTGAAAGCAGAAGGCGTTACCCCTCTCATCTTCTTGAAGAACTTGGTGAGATGAGCCTGCGAGGAGAAACCGAAGGTATTGGCTATCTCCTGAACCGTATGCGTGGTGGTAGAGAGCTCACGCTCTATCTCCTTCACGATGTATTCATCGATGATTGCCTTCGGCGTCTTGCCGGAGATGCGACGGGTAACCTGAGCCAGATAACGGCCACTCACATTCAACTGGTCGGCATAGAAATGAACATCGCTATAAGTGCGGCAGAAGTTATTGACCTGCGAAATAAACTGGTTGTAGAGTTCGGAACTCCTGCCCTGCAGATTGCTCTGGCGCACGAGTTCTACATTGATGAAATCCTGCGCCATCGCCAACGCCTCCTCCATCTTCTTGCCCTGATTCAGATAGACGGCAAGAGCTGAAGAGAAACGGTTGATGAGACCATGCGAATTGGCATTGTCGAGGCGATAGATCCGGAGTCCCTGCTTCTCGGCAAGGCTCAGCAGTTTGGAATTCTGAAGAATGATGTCGCTCTCCTTCTTGCGTGACACGACGACAGAACAGAGCGGAAGCAGACGGTATTTGATCTGGCTCACCACATCTTCCGTCATCAGCGCATCGCCCTGGCTCGACCAGATGGCAGGGGCATAGATGATATGGGCAGGACGGTACTTGGTCAGCGCATCGATGACCACATTCAGCGTCTCCACCCTGCGTATCATACCAATCTTCACTATATCAGGCTGCATATCGTTCATGATAGCCTCAATCTGCCCCGAAACAATCTCGGCAGGAATATCGAAGAACTCCTGAATACCGAGCGTATTCTGCACAGTGATGCTGGTTATTGCCGAAACAGCATAACCGCCCAACTCGGCAATCGTCCTGATGTCCGCCTGCACACCAGAGCCTCCGGTGCTGTCTGAACCTGTAATCGTTAATATCATATCCTTAAACTTTGAACCCGATGATAAGTTTGAGGGCAAAGATACAAAAAAAGAGCGAATAATCCGCAGAATTTGCAGATAATTCGCTCTTTTTTTTATTCTTCAGTGAGATCTTTACATTCCTTGAGTATCTCGGCAGGTACCTCATCGCAACGCTTGTAGCGGCTGATGTCGGTAACATTGTCCTTGGCGGTCCATATCATGGAACCCGATGCCAGGAGACGGGTTACGAGATAACTCTGGTACCAGTCGCCCTTACCGTTATCATAGCTTCCGCTGATGATGTAGCCCTGGTATGGATCGTTCTTGATAGCGAACGAACCGGTGATATGGCGACCATACATACTGTCAAACTTCTGATACATCTCGAAAGTCTGGTCCTTGCGGTTGAAAACGATGTAGCAGTATGTGCCCTCAGCAAGAGGTTCACCGTTCCACTCAGCCAACTCCCATGTGCCATGAAGATTGGCAGGTGTAACTTCCAGAGAAGGCTCCTCCGGTTCTTCATCATCGCTGCTGCAGGCTGCAAAGCCGCAGGCAAACAAAGCAATCACCAGGAGGGTGAAGAGTTTTTTCAAATATTTCATTGTCTTGGTATTTTTTTCTTTTTTACTTTTTTCCTTTTTTACCTTTTTACCTTTACAACGACCTGTACCGTTCTGTCAGACGGACGGGCATCCAAGCCCTCCAGAATAACAGGGAAGGTGAAGGATTCGGGCATCGTAGCCGGAATCTTATCGGCTATGATGGTGATGACGAGGTCAGCCTCATCGCCCGGTTCTATCACCTCAGGCTCTGTCGTAAGACGGGCATAAGGAGGAAGAAGAAGGCTGGATATACGGAGCGGCTTGTCACCGCTGTTTCCGCAGAGGATACGTGCCTCAGGCTCTGTGCCCGGCTTTACCTCTGTGATACTTGCCTTCGCCTGTTTCAGTCTGAGTGCGCCCATCTTGTGCGGATAGCGTGCCCACTGGTCAGCACCCGGCAGCACCTTTCCCGTTAAGGCGAGCTTAACGGCAGGCTGTCCCTCTACCTCTTTCAGATAGAGATAAGCACCCGTATTGATGGTGCCCGGATAGCGGTTAGGCGTGAAGGTGAGCTGCACCTGACAGGTATCGCCAGGCTTCATCACATCGCCCCTGACATAAGAACTGGTACATCCACAGGTAGTTCTCACCTGTGTGATGTGCAGTATTTTCTTGCTCACATTCTTACCTACGAAGGTGAAGGTGCGAGGCGCATCGTCCTCGGTCATCGTACCTGCATCGATAAGCGGATGCTCAAACTTCAGCAGTTCCTCCTGCGCATTCACCGTAACAGGCAAAGCCAGGAAGAAAAGCGATAGGAAAGCAAATATCTTCATATTACATCCAATTACATCCAACCATTGTTACCGGCACTCTTTCTAACGGTCACAACTACGGTCTGGCTGGTACCATTGGCAGCTGTTACAGTGAGCGATGTGCTTCCGGCAGCGAGTCCCTTCACGGTGAGCGTCTTGCCATCTACTGAAGCAGAAGCTACGCTACCATTCGCTACAGAGCAAGAGAATTCCTCTGTCTTACCTGCGAAATATGCAGCGAGGTTGAGAGAAACAGTCTTCTCGATGCCCACATACACGTTAGGCAACTTCATATCAGAACTGAGTTCCTTGTTCTTGATGTTATTCAAGAGCTGAGCTGCATCAATCAGACCAGCACCCATCTTGCCGATGTACTTAGAGAGTTGTACGATCTCTGGCGAAGCACCTACGGTAGTATGGTTCATGTAGTAGGTCTTGGTTGCACCATTCTGATAATGACTATCCAAATCCTTTACAGACTTCTTCATCAGGGCTACGAAGTCGGCAGCACGATAATGACGGTTCGTCTTGGCAGCATAAGCGAGACCCAAGGCAGCCACACCAGAAACGTGAGGACAAGCCATAGAGGTTCCCTCCATGTAGCCGTAAGCAGGCTTACCGTTCTGGATCATCGTAGAGAGCACAGCACCTTTCTGCTCGGTTGTCGTCTCTGCCCAGTATTCATCTTCCTGCTCGCCAATCTTGCTGTAATATTCCAAGTCGCCACCAGGAGCGCTCAGGGTTACGAGCGAACCGTAATCAGTGTAGCAGGCTGGAGTATAGTCGGCAGCTAATGAAGATACGCTGACACACTTAGAGTAAGCACCTGGGAAAGCAGGATTGCCAGCATACTCGTTACCGGCTGCGAAGACAGGAATACCACCGTCAATGACACCATTAGGCGAACCGGCATTGTTGATGAAGTAATCCAGAGCTTCCTTCTCCAGCGGATAGGTCTCAGCCCATTCCTTCTCGGTAGCAGGACCCGGAGTATAACCGTTGATGATGCTAGACTCTGAAGAGTTGTAACCCCAACTGCACTGCAGGATGACAGCACCATTATCGGCAGCATATTTGATGGCTCTCGCCTCGCCTGCCAAGGTTACACTGTTCTGGCCGGAGAATACCTGGCAAGACATAATCTTGACACCAGAGTTAGGAGTTCCGTCACCACCAGCTACACCACAAACACCTCTACCATTATTATTTACGGCTGCAATGGTACCAGCTACGTGAGTACCATGACCGGTGTCATTGGCATCAGTCCAGGTAATATCGCCGCTCTCAGTAACGAAGTTGTAGCCATGAAGGTCGCCCTCATAACCGTTTCCGTCGCCGTCAGTCTTGGCACCCTGAACACTTTCGCCCGGGTTGCACCACATGTTGGCTTCCAGATCAGGGTGCTTATACATCACGCCCTCATCAAGAATAGCCACGATGATAGAAGGATCGCCTGTACAGGTTTTCCATGCCTCAAGTGCATTCACGTCACATCCTGCCTTAGCACCCACGTGATTATCGTTGTGGTTCTCAAAGCCATAGTGGCCCTCACCCAGGTTACGGTAATGCCACTGGCTGGCAAAGCCCGGGTCGTTTGGGTAGTTTGGCTCGTCCTCGGCTGCTGCGCGGGTAGACTTCTGCTGAAGTGCCTTATCGCTGAGATAGATGCGCTTGCTGTCTGTCTTGTAAGCACGTTTGATGCGACCGTTGGTCTGAACCTTTGAGATTTCGCCCAACTGCTTCAGGCGCTCGGCAGCCGCCTTCAGGTCGGTTCCCTTATTAAACTTCACCGTATACCAGAGGTGGAGTCCCGCCTCGCGGGTTTTTGCCTCAGTTTTTGCATCTACTGGGAATACTCGCTCAAAGCTGTAGCTTCCCAGGATGTCGAGCACCTCGTCGGTAGAAGGAATACCCGAGCGGGTAGCCTTTCCGGAGCGGGTCTTGCTCAGTTGTGCCTGGTCGAGGATATCGCTCATTTCCGGACTGAACTTAATCAGCAACTCACCCGCCTCAGCATCTGCAGGGATGGTGATTTCTGAATTGCCGTCAGAAGAGCCGATGGTTGACAGGCTGTCAGAACAGCCCGTCAATGCCAATGCGACCATTGCTATATAGAAAAACTTTTTCTTCATTGTTTGCTTCTATATTGTTTTTATGTTTATCTTACTTTTTCTTAGTTCTCCTGTACTTAGCCATCAGCGCAGCTTCATTAATATCGCCTGCTGCCACGTATTTGCGGTAGTAGAGCGGATAAGCTACACCCGGAAGCTCCCATTTATTACCAGGGTCGCTGGTTCCGTAGAAGTAATCGAAACTGAAGCTATCCTCTGTCATATTAGAGAAACCAACGGCAGCGCCATCGCTGTTCTTACCCTTAGGCTGCTGGTTGAAGATCATGATAGAAGGAGTCCATTCTACCAGATGTGGATGATAAAGAATCCACTTTGGCACCGCACCAGTCAGGAAGTTAAGGTTGAGCGACAACTGACGGCAGTTTGGCAATACACGTGGCACCTGAAGAGGATAAACATCCTCATAAACTACAGAACCATCCTTGTGCTTGCAAGTTACTGGATTATCCCAGCCAGAGAGCAACCATTTACAGGTATCACCTACTAGCTTGTCGAGATAATCAGCCTTATTGGTAGAGAAGTCTGCCCTGCTGTAGCGGGTAGCCTTGCCGGCAGCTTCCAGTGCCTCAGTCATCTCTTCATCGGTAGGAAGTTCACCCTCCAGGAAGCAGTAAGACAACTCCAGTGTATTCAACTTATCCCATGTCAGGAGCTTGAGAAGCGCCTGGCGGTCTGCGGTTCCGGCATTTACCTTACCATACAGTCCGATAGGATAGTTATTATAAACATAGACGCCTGATGCATTCATTTCGCCCAGCGAAGCGATGTTGGTGACAACATCCGTACGGCGCTGTGCATAGAGAATGAGGTTACGCAACTTAGGGAAGTTCTTCTCGTTGACGATATTGGTGATATCCGACAACTTGTTGAAGTTGTTACTTACCAGGTTGAGCGTTTCAAGACTCTCGCCCAGCTTAACAAAGTTAGCAGGCAACTGAGTCAGACCGTAAGCCTGAACGGTAAGATTCTTCAGATACTTCAGCGAGCAGATTTCTTCACCGAGCTTCACCTCACGAATCTGGTTGTTCTCGTTGGCAGCAACAGAGAATGACTCCAGGAACTTGAGGTTGCCCACTTCCTTAGGAAGAGTTTCGCCACTCTTGAGGTTGAACATGCTGAACTTGACAGAACGTACACGTCCTAAAGCCTCAGGATGCTCCTTCACGAAACCATCAGTAGCTTCCCAGAGCGTTACGCCGCTCCAGTTACGCATGTTATCGCTGGAATCGAAGGTAGCAATGCTACCCAGTTTCTGGTTGATCATGATGACAGAGAGAGAGTCACCGGCACGGTTGTCCTCAATCTTTGGTGCTGCCTTCTGACGAACGGTCAGGATAACATCATCTGTAGGTTTGCCATCTGCATCTACCAGCTGGTCTTCAGCCTTGACTGGCACGAGATGAACCTTAGCCACACGAACAGCAGGAACCACGTTCATCGCCCAGCGGAACTTGAACTTCACGGTGCGAGGACGGTACTTTCTGTCCAGCTTGATACCCAGGTTAGTACCTTTCAGCTTATCTTCATCTTTGCTGTTCAGGAGCCAGCCCTTACGCTCGCTCTCGTTCTCTGCCTTCTCGGCATCGGTCAGATCACCCTCGAAAGAATACTCAATCTTACCAATCTTGCATTCTACGTTGGCAGAAATCAGACTCTCGAAAGCACGTTTATCGTAAGAATCGGAGTTTTCGATTTCTACAACAGGATCCTTCAGGAAGATCTGCTTGCCATAACCGAACTGGGTGATGGTAAGCTTGCGACTCTGTCCGTTTGCACCCTGGAAACTGAGTTCTGTGCTGCGAAGCGTGTTGGAAAGAGTAGAATCCACCTTGATGGTACCCTCAACAGAACCCACGCCGTTGGCAGGCGAAAGCATCAGCCAAGGCTCAGAGGTATTTGCTACCCAGTCCTGTGAGGCAGCGATGGCAATCTGCTCTGTTCCACCCTGAGGGCCTATGGCTATCTCCTCTTTATCGAGCGCCAGTCCTCCTGGGATATCGACATCATCCTTATCGCTGCAGGCTGTGAAAAGCCCGGCAGCGAGAACGATACCTAATGTCAGTTTATTCATATATTTCATATTACTACTTTCTTATAGGGTTTAATTTTCGAGATCCAAAGCATCGCAACCGCGGATGTCCTGATTCTTGTCGTAGAACAGCTTATACATACCTGCCTTGATGTATGGGCAGACGCTGGTTACATCGATAGAGATGTTAGGGTTGTCTGCGATATTCAGGATATAAAGGTGAGAGGTCAGTGTCTCTTCTACCTTACGGATATCGTTGGAACCAATCTGGAACTGGATCAGGCTCGGACAGGTTGTGATTCCTGTAGGCCATGTACGCAGGCAACGCTGGTCGTTATTCTCATCACGCTGGTGGTTGATGGCAAAGGCACGGAGCACGGCACTGTTCAATGGCTGGGTTGGCACCTCGGTGAAGCAGTTGTAGCTCAAGTCCATATTGGTAATGTATGGCAATGTGGTTGAGCGGAAGTCATCAGAGAGGGATGTCAACTTGTTGAATCGGAGGTCGATGACCTGCAGCAGATAAGCCTTCTTGCCCTTGATGGAACCCTTAGGGATGGTACGCATCTGGTTGCCGCTCAAATCGATGGTTGTGATTGGCGAACCGGCAGTAAACAGCTCTGAAGGGAACTTCTCTATCTTATTGTTTGACAGACTGACTGAAGCTGCATTAATACCCTTGTAGGTACCATGACTATTATCTACACCTGTAATCTCGTTGTAAGAGAAGTCTACAGAACCCATCTCGCGAACAGAACTTGCATCGAAGATATTCGGAATCTTCTTCAGTTTGTTATGAGCGAAGGTCAGACTCTCTACATCATCCGTAAAGGCACAGAGATTAGCAGGAATCTCTTCAATCTGGTTGTTGTTCAGATAGAGTGAAGAAAGTGCTACCTCAGAACCGAACGGATGTACCTTCTTGATGTTGTTGTAAGCCAGGTCGAGCAGACCGAGATTCACCATCTTTTTCAAGTCAGAATACTCAGGGAACTCCTCCAGGTTGTTGTAACTCATATAGAGAATCTGGAGTGTCTTACCGGTCTTCTCGTTAGCCAGACGGGTCCAGTCGTTTCTCAACTGGTTGGCTGAGATACCCTTGCATCGTGCCAGGTTCATCGCCTGCAATTTAGGGAGATTATAGTAGAAGTCTGGAATGTGACTGATCTTCGGACAGTTGTAAAGTTCGATATCGGTCAGGTTTTCCATCTTGTCCCAATCCTCATCCTTAAACTCCTGCGCAAACTTACCATAAACAGGATCGTCAGCATTGTAGAACTTCGCACAAACCTTATCGGATGTGATAGAAGAGTTACCGATGTAAAACTGCTGCAATTTGGTCAGACGGTAGATGGCCTTTGAAATACCGGTAATGTCGTTGGTCAATGTACCGATCTGTGCATCCTTCAGGTTGATGCGGCTGTCCTTCTTGATTCTGTTCTTCGGTGCCACCTTAGGATCAGAGTTGTAGCTTTTTACAATCATCTCCGACATGTTGGCACGTGGGTCATACTTCAGGAACTTGTTCTCATAGTCGTGACGCATGCTGCTCTTCTTTGCTGCAGTCAGACTGTTTGCATCATATTTATTGAAGATGTTGGCACCAATCTTCTCATCGTGAGAACCGAGGTTGAGCACCTGGAGTTCTGTCAGCTGTCCGATGGCATCAGGTACGATTCCCTTTGCACCGAAACCGGCGATGATAAGACCGATGACACGGCCGTTGCTGTTGAGCGTTACGCCCGGCTGTTCGCCCCACATATCGAGTTCCTTGTTGAAGTTCCAGTTAGCTCCCTTGAAGGTAGCATCGCCATAGAAGCTCCACTCCTTACCATGGAGAGATTCCCAGATAGCCTTCAAAGCCTCATAGTCCTTGATATACTCCTTTGTCTTGGAAAGGAGGATAGGCACCTGAGCCTTATCATTGAGTTGATTGTCCTCTATAATGAAAGCCTCACCCTTTACAGGCTGGGTTTCATACTTGGTCTTCACCGCACCAGTCTTGCCGTAGGTGGTATATGAGGTAACCTGATAAGTACCGGCAGGCAACCATACGGTAGAATCGCAGTAAGCAGTACCTGTGTCCATATACTTATCGTTCTCATTGTCAGGATTCTGATTCTCCTTGCTTCCCTCCTTGTATTTCACCTTCAGTTCAGGGAAGGTATAGGTCTCACGGGTAAAGAGGTTGGTTACGCTGACGTCAACGAGACGGATATTAGAGAAGAGATACTCGGCACCACCGGCACGGGTCTTCTCCCACTCCTTCACGAGATTGAACTTCACCTTACCACGCTCCACAGTCTCCACCATGAGGTTCTGTACTTCCAGACCGCCACCTACAACAGTGAATGTTTCGCCGGCAGAAGAAGCCAGCAACTCCTCGTCTACAGCATCATAGAGATAGAAACCGATGACGGTGTAAGTACCCGAAGCGAGTTGCAGTTTTTCACTTCTCAGACCATACTCTGCATTCTCTGAATTATAAGAATTGAGCACCAGTGTCTGAGACACAGTTGTACCGTTGTGCTCCATGACCACCTTGATTTTCTTGGCATCATCCAGTTTCTCAAGTTTGTCAAGGGCAGTAGCACGGGTAGCTCTAGAAGAAACCTTCTTGCTGAGCTTGAACTGCACATATCCGTATGTGCCGTCCCAGCCTCCGGTTTCATCATCCGAGCAACTTGTTGCTGCAAAGGTCAGGAGAGAGACCAAGAGCAACAAGAGTGCCTTTGAAAATATTTTCATTCTGTTCATTACTTTCTAATTTTTCTGATAGAAGTATGTTTCTTACTCATTCCCTCACCAGGAGATTCAACAACAAGAACCTTTACAGGAGTTCCGTTGTCCTTGAATACCATAAATATCGGAGTAGCAGCTGGAACATTTACGAAGAATACCCAGTTATTATTCGCATCCATACTAGGCTCTGCATTAACATCATCTCCGTTACTATCCATAGCTGTAAGATAGCCTGTCTCCATCATAGTGGTAGGGTCCCAATCCTTGATATTAGGATTAACTGTAAGAGAACTTCCTACTTCTGACTGAGCAACATATATTTCGTCACCATTGTAACCAAATGCTTCTGATATGATAGAACCATACATTGATTTATCCTTCTTGCACTCTACTGGCAAGTAGTTCATCTTCAAGATTGTTGGTGCTGCAGACTGATCATCAGCAGAAGAGTTGGCCTCCTTCTGTACAACATCCATCAAGAAGTAACGGTCGTAATCGCTCTTCACTGTCATGAAGTCTTCCTCCAGCATTCCGTCGAGTCCATTCTCCAGACTCTCGAATACGCTCTGTGGCAATGCATAAACCAGGAACTCACGGCTTCCGCTGCTCAAGGCATCAATAGTGAGCTTAACGTCACCCTTTTCACCCTGCAGTTTCACAGCACCAGATGTATCCTCGAACAGACCAGCTTCCTTTTTCTCGAAGACTACCAGCTGGTAAGCATCACCCAAGGTCTTGAGGGTGAAAGGAACGAAATTATAGAAGGTGAAAGCGTTGGTATCACCGCCATTCAGGCTAGAACCATTCTGAGTGAACACCTTACCATCGAGAGATACATTCCATACTGCCCACTGTGAAGAGGTTGGATAAGTAACATCCATGGTGCTGGTGGTCATACCATTATAGATAACAGGTATGGTTACAGCAGCCTTGCCATCCTCAGAAGTGAAGGTGATGGTGTAGTTGCCGTCCTTAGCGATGGCATACTTAGCACTTACGCCCTGATTCTCCTTGAAGGAAACACCACCTACAACTTCCTTGTTAGGTGTACCTACCAGGAAGCCGCCTTCCAAGTCTACCCAAGCTGGAGTATTGGTAACAGCAAAACGGAAGTTTGACTTTACAGTAAACTTGTTGTATACATTGTAACCTACGGTGATACCTGTCTCGGTGATATCATTGCCAGCCGCATCGTAAACCGTCAGTATATGGTCGGCAGCCGAACGCTTAACCTCAGCGATGGCAACCTTCTGACCACCCATATTCAGGAAGAGCTGAGCCACGCTCATGTCATCGCTGGCATCATCAGCAGTAATCTTAACCTTGATAGTCTGCTTGCCTGCAGTACCATTGAGTACGAAGGCGTCTGCTTTCTCGCCCTGCACCAGTTTACACCAGATCTTGTCTGAAGAAAGGCTCCAGCTCTCGTTGGCATCGAAGGTGAAGTCAAACTCAGTGCCAGCAGCACCGCCGAAAGTCTGTACCTGTGGGAACACAGGAGTTACGGCATCGTCGTCATCGCTGGAACAAGCTGTGAACAGAGTCACTGATACCAGCGCCATCAATACGAGCCAATATTTTGAAATCAATGTTTTCATTTTCTTTTTATTCTACGATTAATATCCTTGTTCTTTCAATTTCTCTGCCTCTGCATCGCTGATCCATTCATACATGGTGATGAAGGTTCCTACGTTGCCGTAGGTTGAACCATCCTTGTTGTCAACACTCATGTTGACATACTGCAATACATAGTTCTGGCAGGTGTTATAATAAGAGGTATAGAGAGAAGGCTGGCTGATGCGCAACTTGCCGTCTCCATAGATGGTACCGAACGCCTCGCCGGTTTCACCAGCTATCTGGTCGTCCATCTCTACCTTTGGCTCAAGCATGTTCTTGGTATTGAACTTCAACTTCAGGTTGTAGCCCTTATAGTAAACATCCTTCAGGAGAACGGTATTCTCCTCGCCTTCCACGACCTCAGTCTTGATCAGACGGTTGGTTACGTTGTTCAGATACTTGCTGTAGAAGGTAGATGTTACCATGCACCAGCCAGAGAAGTTGTGGATATCGAAAGGACAAGACTTCTGCATTACCACGTGGGCATAGTCCTTATAGAGTTCTGTCCAGTTATACTTCTCCGGAATCACCAGTTTCAGGGTGAAGCCGAGCGAATCGGTCTTGCCGATGTTATCATAGATACCCTGAACCTTCACATTTCCTACCATCTCGCCCGCCTTGATTGTAACGGTGTTGTTGAGGATGCGGTAATGCTTACCCTCGATGGCATTGCTCTGCTTGTCTACTACCTCCACGCCGAAGGTGCGGTCGTAGTCAGCTTTTTCGGTTGCTGATACAGGCACATTGAAAACCTCGTTGCTTTCCTGTACAGCATACTGATAGAGCGTATCAGAGAACATGATATGACTTGGACCAGCATAAGTGGTATAATCCTGTGAACAACTCACAAGAGCGATGAGTGCAGCTACGGCTGCCAAACATCCCATCATTATTTTCTTCATGATCGTCTCCTTATTTTATTTGTTACTTTCATTAGGCTGAATCTCAGAACCTGGTGCCTCAAGCTCATGCTGAGGAATTGGCCAGACAAAGAGAGGGTCATCCTTTTCAACCTTCAGACTGCTCTGCACGAAGTTGGCAGCAGGCTGGTCGGCAGCCTTACGCTCAAATCCCTTGTGCCAGCGCTTGAGGTCGTTCAGACGGAAGCCTTCCATATAGAGTTCCTTCACGCGCTCTGCCTCGATTATCTTCATGGCGTTGCTCTCGCTCATCGAGGTGTTACCGCCATAAGATGAGTAGCGGGCTGTACGCAAGGTAGAGATGTCCTTACCTGCCTTACCATAGTCCCCCTTCATGGCGTAAGCCTCAGCACGTATCAGATACTGCTCTGACAGACGGAACACCATTGGCTGGTGAACATGCAGGATATTGTTGTTCAGGAATTCTGCATCGCCGAAATACTTGCTCAGCAAAGGCCACTGCAAACCGTGCTCATAACCTGTTACACGGGTTGTGAAGATGGCTGCAGCACGGAGGTCATTGGCATCGAATGAGTTGATGACCCATGTCTCAGGCACATAGTCTGGACGATAAGTTACATAGTTGTAGTTATCGAAGATGGTACCCAGTGCACCGCCATAGCTGTTCACGGTAAAACCTACCTTCCAGATAGCCTCACGCGAATCACCATAGGTCCAGATATACTTATAATCGTTCACCTGGTTTGTATAAGTGTTGGAAGAAGCCTTCTCTAACGTATAATACTTACTGCCGATTACCTTAGATGCATACTTGATGGCATCATCATACTTGTGCATATATAAGGATACGCGTGCACGCAAGGCATGACAGGTATACTCGTTGAAGTAAATCTCGTTGTAGAGACTTCCTGTGAAGTCTTCATCTACCTTCAGATATTCGGCAGCCTTGTCAAGATCTCTCAGTACGAATTCGTATGATTCCTTCAGACTGGCTCTCTTCTGTGGCTCATTGCCGTAATAGTGCTCTGTGAGTACAACGCCGAGTTCCTTCGCAGCCTGCTCATCGCTGTCATAAGCCTTGCAGAAACACTTGATCAGTTCTGAGTAAGCCAGGGCACGGGCAAAATAAGCCTCGCCCTCACACTGCTCCAGCTTGTCGAGCTCCTTATCACTGTTGGTGTTTGCCTTTACCTTATCTACGTTGTCGAGCAGGAAGTTGGCATTGTTGATAACACCATAAAGGTCGGCATATACCGCCTCGATGTCGGTGTTGGTAGCCTTGATATCTTTCCAACGGTAGATATCGCCATAGGCATTAGAGTAGCCCTTCACGCAGTACACGAAGTCTGCCTGCAGATCTGGCAGGATTGTCAGATTGCCCGAATAGAGGGCGCTGCTCTTGAAACTGTCGTAGATACCGTACACCAGCTTGTCTATGTCGCCCACCGTGTTGATAGCCTGGTCCATGCGGATAGAATCCTCTGGATACTTATCAAGACAGGAAGACATCGAGAGGGCTAGGATTCCCGACAGGATGTATGTCTTTATATTTTTGATATTCATTTTTTTCTCCTTTCTTGGTTAGAATTGCAATTCAACACCCAGAGTAAACTGGCGTGATGCCGGATACTGTGCCTGGTAAATATTGGATGAAACCTCAGGATCCAGACCGTTGAAACCGGTTACGGTGAAGAGGTTCTGTGCCTGACCATAGATTCTGACCATAGAGAAGAAGTTGGTCTTGCGCAACAGACTCTGTGGCAATGAATAGGACAGACTGAGATTCTTCAGACGGAGGAACGATGCATTCTCCAAGAAGCGGTCGTCGAGCTGGGTTACCTCGCCCCAACGTGGGATGTCGGTAATATCGCCTGGCTGCTTCCAACGGTCGTACAACAGACGGTTTGACTGGTTGTAAGCAGTACCGAAGGTTACACCGCTCTCTTCAAAGTAACGGTCGTTGTTGATCACATAGCGTGTACCAATCCAACTGAACTGGGCAGAAAGCTGCAAGCCTTTCCAACGGAAGCTTGTACCGAAACCGCCCATCCAAGGTGCATCATAGGTCTTGCCTGTCATCACCTTGTCGCTCTCACGGAACTCGTTGGTCACGTTGCCATCCTTATCATACCAGAGCTGTTCACCATTCGCTGGATTCACACCGGCATAACGGTTCAGGAAGAACTCGCTTACTGAGTGACCTACCACATACTTCAAACCGGTGGTTGAGTTTACATACTCGGTTACACCGTTATAGAGTTCCTTCAATCGGTTCTGGTTGTAAGATACGTTGGCACTTACATTCCAGGTGAAGTCGCGTGTGCGGATTACATCACCGTCAGCACTCAACTCGATACCCTTGTTAGCCATCACACCTACGTTCTTCCAGCGATAGCCCTCGCCGGTAACGGTGTAAGACTCAGGAACGCGCATCAGCATATTGGAGGTACGCTTGTAGTAAGCCTCGAAGCTGAAGTTGATTCTATCGAGGAAGCCCAAACGGAGGGCGAAGTTGTTTGCCCAGGTTGACTCCCAACCCAATTCCTCGTTTCCACTCTGTGATGGAGAGAAACCGGCAGTATTATCGTAGTTGGCACCACCCGATACCAGAGCCAGGTGATAATAGTTAGGAATCTCAGAGTTACCCGATGTACCGGTACTTACGGCAATCTGGGCAGTGCTGAGCCACTTCATATCCTTCAGCCAGTCGGTTGACTTCACGTTGTACATGAAACCGAGCGACCAGAATGTACCCCAGCGATGATCCTTACCGAAACGTGAAGAAGCATCAGTACGCAGAGAGAAATCGGCATAGTAGAGCTCCTTATAGTTGTACTCGCCACGCATGAAGAATGACAGGTAAGAGTAGTCAGAAGATGAATCTGCCCAGCGACTGGCACGTGTACCAGATGATACGTTGGTCAGGAGATCGCTGGTCTGACCCTTGGAATATACCTGGAAACCCTCTGAGTGGAAATTGACAGCCTCCTGACCCAACATCACGTTGAACGAATGGATATCGTTCAGAGTGAAACGGTAGTTAGCCGTAGTGGTCTCTGTCAGGTTGATGGCATCGCTGCTCTGGCGTGCCGCAGTACCCTGTCCGTTATTTGAAGAGAGACTTGGGAACGACTGGAGGAACGCTGTAGAATGGGTGAAATCGGCACCGAACTGAGTACGGATAGTCAGATTCTCTATCGGATAGATTTCAGCATACATGGTAGAGAGCACCTTATATTTCTTGTTCTTGATAGGATTCAAGCCCATGTAAACGATAGGGTTCTCGCTGGTTCCAGCCCAGTTGCCTGCAGCAAGTGAAGCCAGACTGCCATCCTTAGCGTATGGATTCCAGTAAGGCAGCATGAATCGGCATGCTGAGATAGGAGTAACGGTAGTATAGCTACCGTCGTCAGCCTGCTGAGCCTCCTCATAGGCAGCCATGGTGTTGGTACCTACCTTCAACCACTTGCCAGCCTTTACATCAGCATTGGTGCGGATGTTGTAACGGCGGAAGGTTGAATTCTGTGCGATACCGTCCTGGTCGTAGAAACCACCAGAAACATAGTAGTTCAAGCGGTCGGTAGCACGGTTGATAGAGAGTTCGTAGCTCTGCAGCGGAGCGCGGTCGTTAAACACCTCGTCCAGCCAGTTTACGTTTACTCTTGAAAGGAGATTGTAATCCTTACCTGTATCCAGACCTACTTCTTTCTCAAACTGGATACGCTCATCGGTATTCATCATTTTCCAGTTGGTCTGTGCCAACTCAGAGAATCCATACTGTGCACGGAGCGTAATCTTCGCCTTGTCCATTGACAAGCCTCGCTTGGAAGTGATGACAACCACACCATTGGCAGCACGTGCACCATAGATTGAGGTAGAAGAGGCATCTTTCAATACAGAGATACTTTCGATGTCGTTAGGACTCAAGGTATTGAAATCAGAACTTGAGATTGGCACGCCGTCGAGGATAAAGAGTGGCGACTTGCCGGAGTTGATAGAGTTGGTACCACGGATCTGGAAGGTAGCCGCCTTGCTAGGTTCACCCGAAGAAGAGATGACCTGCAAACCAGTACTCTGTCCCTGCAAAGCTTGGTCGAAGCTTGCCGCCGGCACATTTTCTATCTTTTCAGACTTTACGGCAGACACGGAACCCGCAATGGTTCCCTTCTTTCTCACGCCATATGCCACCACAACCACTTCATCCATCATCTTGGAATCCGAAGCAAGGGTGATGTTGAGCGTATTTGTCTGCGCTTTCACAACGTGCTTCTGCGTAACGCAACCCACATAAGAGTAGACAAGCGTAGCCTTCGAAGCACCCTTAATTTCGATGGTATAGTTACCGTCAATATCGGTCACTACGCCATTTGATGTTCCCTCTTGCATAATGGTCACACCAATCATCGGTTCGTTGTCTTCAGCAGACACGACTGTACCCTTGACGCTGAAACTCTGCGCCAAGACCGATTGGATAGACAACAATACAAGTGAGACAAGTAAAAGAGTTAATCTTCTCATCCTTGTTTGTTTCAAGTTTATTAATTAATAATTATAATTTTTTTCTTATTTTTTTCTCGTTTGGTAAAAGCCGAAAGCACTCAGGGCGACACTTCGCCCCTCCATTTATACATTCTTTCACTAATATGCACGCATGGAAATACCTATTTAACTTAAATCGGTGCAAAATTACGAATATTTTCTTATTTGCCCAAGATAATCGCTTAAAATTTAAATGTTTGATATGAAATATCTATGTTTTTTAGCATATTTGCTCATAAATTTAGTTAATTGTCGATTTTTTGTCACATCCGATTACAGTTTGCAAAAACAAGTTCAATACATACTTTTTTTGTTTCTATGCAGCCGTTTTCATAAAGCTGAAATTACGTCCCGACGTAGCTTGTACTACGTCCGGACGTATCTTTTGCTGCGTCGGGACGTAGCAAATGCTACATCGGGACGCATTTTTTACTGCATCGGAACGTATTTTATCAGCTGACGCAAGTAGCTCAGTCAGCTAACGCAAGTAGCTCAGTCAGCAGGCTAACGGAAGCACATCATTTATTTACCTCTTCACCTTCATATATTCCGTAGGAGTCATGCCATACTCCTTAGAGAAGCATTTGGAGAAATAACTGCTGTTGGAAAAACCAACGGTATACATCACCTCGGAAACACTGAACTTACCCTGGCTCAGGAGCTCGGCAGCACGGCTCATACGCATCTCACGGATATACTCTACAGGCGTACGGCCCGTTATCGCCTTCATCTTGCGATACAGCTGTTTGCCACCTATGCCTATCACATCCTGCAACATCGAAACATTGAAGTCGGAATCAATCATGTGCTTCTCTATCGCCTCATTGATCTCTTCGAGCAGACGCTTGTCTGCCCCATCCAACTCGCAGACATTTACTTCCTTCTTTTCCTCTTCAGAAGACTCAGAGCGTGCAGGAACTGGTTCTGAGGATGATGACTCAGGCTCAGATACAGGCGAAGCGGATAACCCAGTGGCAACAGCTGATGGCTCCTCAGGTTTCTTCACATTCAGGTAGCGGACCATCAGAGCTGTCACCTCATCAAATGAATGATGAGCTACGGCAGCCTTCAAATCTTCCGTCAGACGGTTGAAGAAGTCCATACGCATCTGTACCTGCTCCAACACCTCAGCCTTCTGCTTCTGGGCATCAGCCAGTTCCTTGCGCAGAAAATACCAGCTTACCAGCCATGCCACAAACACGATGAGTGCCGTGATATAGAAGAGCTTGCACCACCATGAGAGATACCAAGGCGGCAGGACGGAGATGTCGAGCGAATAAACCTCGGCAGCTATCTTGCCTTCACCATCCACGGCATGAACCGTAAGATGATAATCGCCATACGACAAACCATTGTAGGTGATATCGATGTTGCTCGAGTTCAGATAATGCCAGTCGTGGTCGCTGCCTTCGAGTTTGTAAGCATAAACGGCTGAAGGATGATCAGCAAAAGGAAGGTCGGTGAGCTGCAAGGTGAAGTTGTTCTCATCACTCTTCAGTTTCAGGATTTCTCCACGCTCCTCACGAGCCTGTCCGTTTACGATGATTCCAGCCAGCATCAGGCGGGTAAACTGCTTAGGCTTCTGTGCTACATCGGAACTGATTGCCACATAGCCGTCATTGCCGCCCATCATTACCTCATGAGTCTGTCTGCTGTAACAGATGTTGAGCGGCGCAACAGAAGGAATCATGAAACGCTGGCTCTCGCCCTGTGGATTGATTACGCAGCATTCATTGCCCGATACCACCCATATCTTGCCTTCCACATCGCACATGGTACTTACCTTGCCACCAATCTGCCATGTCTTGGAAGAAAAGCTGTTACCCAGCACAGAACCGGCTGCATAATAACAGGTTACCGAACTGTTATCACCCATCCAGATATTGCCCTTGCTGTCTGCCATCAGATAGTTGACAACATCTGAGTTAGCTACCTGCACCACCTTCATATCGTTCGGATTGATGCAGTCGAGACGGGTATAGGTAGAAACCCAAATCCTACCCTTTCCATCCATCACCATCTGACCTACATGCAGACCAGAGAGCGCATTCTTTCCCTTGTCAGAGAAATGCCAGTCGGCTATGGTCTTGCCGCTCAGAAGAGCCGCCTTATCCATCACGAAAACACCGCCCTGATAAGAACCCATCCATATCCTGCCCTTCTTGTCCTGGAGAATATCGTAAGCCCAGGCAGTAGAATACTTGCCACTCTTATCGTAGACGATGAAATTGCGCATCTGACGGGAACTGCGGTCATAGAAGTTGATGCCATGGTCAGTACAGATCCATACATCGCCGTCATGGTCTTCATAAATCTTGCGTACACGGTTATGACTCAGCGGGAAGGCAGAGCTGTTCTGCTTGTACCATGCCACATTCTGATAACCTTCAGCATTCCGGGTGAAATGAATCAGTCCGTTGGTACCGCCCATCCACCATTCGCCGTTACGAGTCTGGAGCATGGCATGGAGACAGTTGCCCTCACCCGACATCGTAACCTTATCGAGCGATACATAGCGGTAATAGGTATGGGTAGTGAGACGGGAGAGTCCATTGTCAGTACCCACCCATACATTCTGCCATTTATCTACAAAGCAAGCCCAGACAATGTTGTTAGGAATAGAAGCATCATCGCGGGAATCGTGGATATAATGGGTGATGGCATTGGAGAGTGCCATCTGATAGAGTCCGTTATCGGTTCCGATATAGAGATTGCCGGCAGCATCTGTAGAAAGACATTTGATGGAATTGCCGTTCAGAGCTGGAATCTGTGAGAAGTTCCTGAGCTGCAGGTCGGCACAATAGAGAGCGCCCTCGGTACCAATCCAGTAGCATCGGCGCTTGGCATCATAGGCGAGCGCATTGACCAGCGGCTGTTCTCCGGCACGGAGCGGAATCAGTCTGCTGCCGAGACGCAGACCAGCAAGCGAACCTACGAGCAAGCCTCGCGGAGTAGAGAGCAAGGCATAGACATCGCCACCGAAGTCAGTCTTACCACCCTTGATATCGAGCACACGGAGTTCCTTCAGCTGCTTGCGCTTCGCCTCATCGGCAAAAGCCTTCATGGCTGGTGTTTCGGCATATTGATAAGATTGCGTATCGAATTTCAGGATGCCGTTGCCAGTAGCCAGATAGAGCATCCTGCCCTCGAAACCGAGCGCATTGACACGCGTATTGCTGAATGTATGTTCCTGAAAATGGCGGTAGCCATGATAACCATCATAGCTGTAAAGACCGTTGTCGGTTCCGAGCCATATTATTCCATCACTGTCCTGGGTAATGGCACAAACGGACTGAGCACCTTCAAGGGAGGTATTAACGAAACGCTGCGCATGGATGGCGAGCGAAACAAAGAGCATAGCAATTGCCATGCTGATGCGGTTTATAGGTTCTTTTGACTTTTTCATGTGTGCAAATTTACACAATATTCATGATAACGCCAAAAAATATCGGAGAAAATTCATAAAAAAAAAGAATCCCCTGGGAAAATAGCCGCTGCTATTCCCAGAGGATCCGATATAAACTATATATTTAATAACCAACCGAAATCGGTCTTTGTCATCTTATATTGCCTGGAGCGTAATCGACTTTTCGATATTTCGCTTGTTGTCTTTTACCTTCAGGATGATGTCGCCCTTCTGCTTGCTGCTCTGTACGATAACTACGAGTTTGCCGGAGAAGAGTTTCATCTGAGGCTGGGTGAACGGTTCGAGCGATGTGGCATCGCCATTGCAGGCTGCCTTGAAAGTGCCGGCGCCACTCACCTCGAAGGTCAGTTCGTCATCGGCGAGCGGACATTCATTGCCGTCCTTATCCTGCAGACTCACGGTGATGAAGGCAAGGTCGTTGCCATCGGCATTCAGAAGCACATTGTGTTCATCGGTACAGCCTTCTACCATGCAGGCAATAGGCTCATGATCAGGTGTTTCTACGCTGAACTTCATCTGTGCAGGCTCGCCGGCGGTACGCTTCACGTCCTCGCCCACCTTATCGCCATACTGGTTATAGGTAACCACGCGAATCTCACCCGGTTCATACTTCACATTGTTCCAGCGCAGACGGTAGCGGTCGAGGCGGCTTGACTTGTCCTTGCGAACCCTGCCCTGACTCTTGCCGTTGACGAAGAGTTCGCCTTCCACACCATCGGTGTAGCAATATACAGGGGTAACCTGTCCTTCCCTGCCCTTCCAGTTCCAGTGAGGAAGAAGATGGGTAGTATGCTGCTGCTCGTTCCAGCGGGCACGATACATATAGTAGCGGTCCTTAGGAAGTCCGGCAAGGTCGCAGATACCGAAGTAGCTGCTGCGGCTTGGCCAGTAGGTATCGTAAGGAGTAGGCTCGCCCAGATAGTCGTAACCGGTCCATACAAACTCACCGATTACCCAACTGTAGTCATCCTGCATCTTCCAGTCATCATCCGGAAGATTGCTCCAGGAACAGTATTCGGTATCATAGCTTGAGCACTGACCGTCAGGATAGGTAGCCTTATCACTTACCACTACCGGGAACTTGTATACGCCACGGGAGCTGACCGTAGAGGCGGTTTCTGAACCGAGGAGGAAGCCCTGGGGCAACTGCTCAATATTCTTATAATATTTATGTACGCGATAGTTGAAGCCCGGTACATCCATTACCTGGGCAAAGCCGCTCTTCAAGGCATCTTCTGCCTTATCCATGCCCTGGGTAACAGGACGGGATGGGTCATACTGATGACAGATATCCTGCAGATGCTTGGCTATCTCCATACCCTCCTGGCTCCACTGTTCAGGAATCTCGTTACCGATGCTCCACATTACGATGCTAGGATGATTGCGGTGGTGCTTTACCAGATTGGTGATATCCTTATCGCTCCACTCCTTGAAGAAGTTGGCATAGCCGTTCTTGCATTTAGGATAAATCCACATATCGAAACTCTCTGCCATCACCATCATACCGAGGGAATCGCAGAATTCCATCTGCATGGTAGAAGGCATGTTGTGGGCAGTACGGATAGCATCGCAACCCATCTGCTTCATCATCTTGATCTGACGGATGAGAGCTGCCTTGTTTTCTGCTGCACCCAACGGACCGAGGTCGTGGTGCAGACAGACACCCTTCAGTTTGCGGGTAACGCCATTGAGCTGGAAACCATAATCCTTGGATACGGCAATGGTACGGATACCGGTCTTCAGGGTCTGGACATCAGCCACCTTCTTTCCTTCATATCGGGTAAGTTTTACCTGATAGAGGTAAGGAGATTCCGGAGACCAGAGATGAGGATTCGCTACCTTCAGAGTAGTCTTGATTTCAGGATTGGCACCTGTGACGATCTGCTCGGCAACCTTCTCGCCAGCCTCATCCAACAGGGCTATGACGGTCTTGCCCGACTTACCAGTCTTTCCTTCCAGCAGTGCATTTACTTCTACTTCAGCTTCCTGCTTATCAGCCTTCAGGGTACGGACGAAGGTATCCCAGGTAGAGAAGTTCTCGTTACCATAAAGTTCTACGGAAACCGGACGGTAAAGACCGCCTCCCGGATACCAACGACTGCTCTCCTCTACATTATTAAGATGTACCTCGATGAGATTACTCTTACCAAACTTGATGAAAGGTGTGATGTCGATGCGGAAGGCATTGTAGCCGTAAGCCCACTTGCCTGCCTCCTTGCCATTGACACTGACAACAGGCTGGCTCATGGCACCGTCGAAGACGAGTACGGCACGCTTATAGCCCTTAGGAGCCGTCCAGTTCATCTTATACATACCCTCACCTATCCAAGGCAGCGCACCAGAACGTCCCGACTTCTCGGTCTTTTCGGTTTCGCCATTCTGCTCGATGGCCACCATCTGCAGGTCCCATTTCTTATCAAAAGGTCCCGAGATAGCCCAATCGTGCGGAACAGCTACCTGCTGCCACGCCTTGCCATCACGGGAGAAGTCCCATGATGACAGGTTGATAACCTTTCTGCTCTGCGCCTGACACAGCGTAGTGAGGGCCAGGGCAAGAGTCATGAAAGTAATGCTTCTCTTGATCATATTGCTATTTAATATTCTTATTTATATGCATCAAATACGGCAGTTGGTTTGCCGCTGTTGTCGAACGCTCCCTTGGTATATGCAGGCCAACCCAGAGTGGTATAGTTGGCTGGCTTCCAGTTGTTATAAACTTCTGGTTCCCAATAGAATATACCCTCGCAGGTAGAGATTGCCTTACAGCCATCCACCATCTTCTTCATCATTGGCGCAGCCTGGTCAGAGCCCCACCACATACCGATTTCAGAGATGATGACGTCCTTGCCATACTTGGAAGAAAGAGTCTGGATGTTAGAGAGACAACTCTCTGCATAACTCTGCCAGTTATCATCTTCCGGATAAAGAGACAGTCCGATGACATCCCACTTTCCACCATTGTCCTTCAGCTTATCGTAGAGCCAGGTAAGTCCACCGAGGTCCTGACCCTTATCTACATGCACGATGACTTTTGCCTTAGGATAAACTTCCTTTACAGCATCATAACCGGCGTTGATATAAGCAGCAAAATTGGCTGCATTCTTAGATACCTGACCGGTTACAGCCTCATCGCTATTCCAGAGCATTCCGTCGCGGGTTTCATTACCCACCTGCACCCACTCTACGTTGGTTACACCTCTATCCTTCAGGGCTGTCAACACATCCTTTGTATGATCAGCCACAGCCTGTTTCATCTGTTCGGCAGTATAGCCCTGCCATGCAGCAGGAACTTTCTGGTTGCCCGGGTCAGCCCAGGTATCAGAATAGTGGAAGTCAATCATCAGACGGAAGCCGAGCTGCTGAGCTCGCCAAGCCTTAGCGATGACATCATCCTTGCCACACCAGCCACCTTCCGGATTTACCCAGACACGCAGACGGATGGAATTGGTTCCCTCTTCGCGGAGGAGTTTCATGCATTCTGTAGCCTTGCCATTCTGATTATAGAATTTCACACCATCCTTCTCCATCTCTGTGAGCCAACTTACATCGGCGCCCTTGGCGAAGCCACTCATATCGTATGTCTTCTCCTTTTCAGGAGTGGTATTATCATCATTGCTGCAACTCGTGCCCGTGATAGAAAACAAGAGTGCTGAAGCCAGCAATATGGCTTTTCCAAATATATTCTTCATTGCTATTTTTCTTATTAATTATTCATATTTCCATGTCATGGTGTTGAGGTCAGCGGTAACGGTAACTTCACCACCAGTTACATCATCCTTGAACCAAATGTCCCAACAGTCACTAGCTGTTGACAATTTAAAAAGATCGCTTGGATCAGAACCATACCAAGTCTGCTTGTCGTCCTTGTTTTCACCTACGAAGATAAACCGGAAATTCTCCCAAGCTGTTGGCTTGTACTTGCAGGTATAAACGCCATCACTCACCTTGTTCATCACGGCAAGAAGGGTGTTACCATCCTTAGAGAACATACAGAGGGTATTGCTAACCTCTGGCTCTGGAGTTGTCTGGTCGCCCTCAACGATGGTGTATTCCAGCTGGCTGTGCTCACCAACTTTCACGGTTACGGTATAAGTACCAGCCTTGGCAATATTTACACTTCCTGCTGTTGCAGCATCTGTCATTTTGCCATCAGCCAAAGTATAGTTCATGGTCTTCACCACAGCTGCAGCATCTTCTGTACCTGTATCCTTGCTGTACTCTGCACCTGTTGCTACGATGCTAATTGGAGTATTATCGGCTGCGGTTGTAATCACCTTGGTCCAAGCATAGTTAGGAGCATCATAGGTCATATCTTCACCATTCAACTGCATCGACTTGATGTAAGTTGGCTTAAGTTCCTTAGCTTTTGTATCAAGAACTGTATAATAAATACCTGTCTGACCTGGGAACCAGATGTTCCATGCAGACTCAGTATTATCCATTTCGTACACATGGTTATCCTGTCCTACATTACCCCAAATGGTACCATCATTTTCCTTACCCCAGATATGGAACCAAGAAGAGGCATTCATGTAGCCAGAATAAACTCCATCAGAATTAGGAGAATAGAGTTTGGTCAGAACTTGATCCTTTTTCTCATTCAGGATATTGATGTAGCTCATATCAATGAGGTATGGAGTAACCTTTACCTGGCAGACATTGC
>OLFY01001605.1_pt1 | contig 27327 bp, 20 predicted proteins | sample 1605611 | NCBI WGS metagenome assembly OLFY01 (sample SAMEA3888923, study PRJEB22519) | human gut metagenome | biome: human gut; feature: human-associated habitat; material: faeces | place: Denmark | collected 2011
TCTTTCTCTGACCTTTTGCCCCCGCGTCCTTTGTGAGCCTATTTGCAACAGGCCCCGTTCTATTTTGGGTTTTGGTTTGGCCGTTCTTAGCCGATTTACTGAGCTGCGGACTCGTCGCCCATGCCCATATCCTCCATGCCGAAATCATCGTCGGAAGGAACATCGGTCTCGTCTGCCGCCACCTCGTCCGGAGAGGGGATAAACTCGCTGAGGTACGCCTCTTCGGGAAGTCCCGCCAGGAAACCGGGCAGGTTGATGATCACATTGTCCATCTTCCGGGGAACAGGGATATTATAGGCATAAACCTCTTCCGTTCCGCCCTTCTGCTGGGTGATCTCCAGCGTCACAGTCAGCGTCTGGCCGATGCAGGTAGCAACGCCGCGCTCCTTGTCGTAGAGCTTGGCTACCTGCTGACCATCCACATACACCACCGTCTTATAGGCGGGCTTGTAGGTCTGGCCGTCATATTCCAGGGTCTTGCTGTCCAGATAGATCGTATGCCCACGGCCAATGATGGTCATGGTATAGCCGATCGCCACCAGCAGAACCACCGCTAAGATTTGAAAGAGAAGTCTCCGCTTTGCTTTCATTTCGATGCCTCCTCTTCCGCAGCCTGCTCGGCAGCCAACTGCTGGCCTGCCAGGCTCTTGTTCTTGCGCTTCTTGGACTCATACATGACCAGAGCCAGCGTAATGACCGCATAGGACACAAACACGCGGAAATACTCGCCGATCATGGAGTCGCCGGTAATGGCAGCACCGGTCTTGGGTGCCACAATGAACATGGTGTGGAACAGGATCACGCCCAAAAATACGTTGCCGATGCTCGCCCTATCCACAGAGGCACCGCCCACCAGCAGAGCCGCGATGGCGAACATACCAATCTGGGTATGAGCTGTATAGGTGGGGAAGTTACCTACGTTCTGTAGGTAGATGATCATGCCGAAGCCGGCGAACACCGTGGAGATCACCATGGAGATCACGCGGGTGCGCTCCACATTGATACCGGCATCCCGGGCCACTTCCATATCCTGACCCACAGCCCGCATATCCTGGCCCAGCTTGGTCTTACGGAACCAGACGATGAACAGGCAGGCCAGACCGATGATCAGCAGGGTCAGTACAGGGATCTTCACGCCGCCCACCTGAACAGCCAGCAGGTTGTCCAGGCTCTGACGCATACTCAGCAGGCTCACGGTGTTGCGGATGCCGTAGCCGCGGGGAAGCTTCAGGGAATCATGAACGATGGGAATGATGGGGCCCATCATGAACAGCACCACAAACTGGTACACACCGTTCATGGTAAAGGAAATCATATAGCTGGTGATCATCTCCCGGCCCTTGGAGCGGTTCAGGATCTTGCCGATCATCACGCCCAATGCCACAGAAATGGGGATGGAAACGATAGCGGCCAGAATCATGCCGGGGATGCCCCAAACCTGCCAGTCAGCGGCGAAGATCAGCCCGATCTCACCGGCCATGGCACCCAGCGTCATGCCGAAGTTCATACCCATGCCTGCCATAACAGGGATCAGCAGGCTCAGGATCAAGAATGCGTTACGGCCCAGACGGGTCATGACCTCATTCAAGAGGTAGGACCAGGAAAAGCCCGCCTGCGGAATACAGTACGCGCAGATCAGGATGAACATAATGGGGACGGTGTTGTTGCGGATGAACTGCAAAAGCTTCTGCCCGAAGCTCTGGCTGCCGGGTACATTCGTCTTTTTCATGCTCATTTCCCTCCTTCCGTCTTACGGGTCAGAGCGTAAACGATCATGCCGTTAGAGACGATGATCCGGATGACCTCGCTGATGTCCAGATGCACGATGGCGTTCATCACGGTGGGTGTCATGGTGACAAGGCCCTGATAAAGGATCGTGCCGATGATAACATTGGTAATGCTGGCCTTGTTCACGCTGGCGCCGCCGATCAGAATAGCCGCCACGGCGGGGAACGCCATGTTCAGGGGCGCCATATAGATCTGTACAAAGCCGAAGCCCTGCTCATACAGCAGGATGCCCACAGCGCCCAGCCAAGTGGAAAGCACCACAGACAGCAGACGGGTCTTGTCCACGCTGATACCGGCAGCCTTGGCGAAGGTGGGGTTGGAGCCCACAGCCGTCATGGCGGTACCGGTCTTAGTGTGCAGGAAGACCCACATCAGGAATGCCAGCAGAGCGAAGAACAGCAGGCTGCCGGTGGGGATTACCAGATTGATGCCGAACCGGTTCAGGTCGATCTGCAAAAACTTTGCCAGGAACTGATCGTAAAAGCCTTCCAGAGAGATGGTGGTACGCAGGCCCTTACCGGCAAAGCCCCAAACCATCGTCGGGCTCTTGTAGGGCAGCAGCAGCCACATCATGCACATGAATGACACGGAGGAAAAGCCCACATAGGTAGCGACCATCATTTCGCCGCCCTTGATCTTGTTGAGCATCCAGCCGTAGCCGCCGCCCAGCACCAGTGCAAAGGGCGTGGCGATGACAATAGCCATCAGGAAGCTCATGCCGCCGGTGAATCCGAATTCAATGGAAAGAGTTGCACCCAGCAGGCCGGAGATGATGCCCAGAGGCAGGCCGAAGTTCAGGCCGCAGCCGGAGTGGATCATGGGGACCATGGCCAGCACCATAATGGCGTTCCAGCTGAAGCGGTTGATGACGTTGGTGATCTGCGTAGCAAAGTCCACACCGGCCACCGGCGCCAGAATGAACATCAGCAGCAAAAAGCCGGTGATGATCAGGCGGGGCACGCCATAGCTGTTGACGAGCCGCCGCAGCTTGCTCTGCTCCGCAAGCGTATTTGTCGTGTTATCCATACTTCCTCCTTATTTGACCTGGCTGACCATCAGCGCGCCGAACGTCTCGGAGGATTCGGTGGCCGGGAGGATGCCGACGATCCTGCCGCCAGAGACAATGGCGATCCGGTCGCAGGTGGTGCGCAGCTCCTCCAGCTCAGAGGAGATCATCACCACGGTAACGCCGTTTTCACGGTTAAATTTCTTCAGCGCGTCCAGCACCAGCGCCTTTGCGCCCACGTCGATACCGCGGGTAGGCTCCGAAACGAACAGGAACCGGGGCTGCAGGGCAAAGGCCTTGGCCAGGCACACCTTCTGCTGGTTGCCGCCGGAAAGCTCTCTGGCCTTCTGCTTGGAGCTGGTGCACTTGATCTTCAGTTCGTCGATATACTTCTGCGTCACATCATGGATCGCCTTGGTATCGCGCCAGGTGATAGGACCGTATTTCTTCAGGAACTTGTTCTGGATCTGCATGGCCGGGAAAGCAACGTTCCATTCCAGCGTCTCGTCCAGCAGCAGGCCCACGCCGCGGCGGTCCTCAGACACGAAGGCAAGCTGCGCGTCCAGGCACTTCCGGGGATTGTTCAGGGGAATGGGCTTGCCGTCAAATTCCACGGTGCCGCCGGCCTCATACAGGCCCATGACACCGTTGGGAATACCCAGCTTGCCCTGACCTGCCAGACCGCCGATACCGAGGATTTCACCCTCCTTGACATCCAGATTCACATTCCGGACGATCTCGCCGGGCATATCCACCCACAGCTTACGGATGGACATGATCGTCCGGGCATCAGAACAATCCCGAACCTCCCGGACCGCACTGAGGTCCACGCTGCGTCCCACCATGCACCTGGTGATCTCATCCACGCTGGTCTCGGAGGCAGGCGTGTCCTTCACTACCTTGCCGTCCCGCATGATGACTACCTTGTCACATACGTTCAGGACTTCCTGAAGCCGGTGGGTGATGAAGATAACAGCGATGCCACGGGACGCCATGCCCCGGATGGATTCCAGCAGAGCCGCGGCCTCCTTCTCCGTCAGAACGGCGGTAGGCTCGTCCAGGATCAGCAGCTTGAGCTGGTCCTTGCTCAGCTCACGGGCGATCTCGGTGAACTGCTTATGACCAACGGGCATATCGCTGATGACCATATTCTGGTCGATCTCCACGCCCATTTTGTCAATGGCCTCTGCGGCCTTGGTCTTCATTTTTTTATAATCGAGCGTATTCAGCCGGGGGCCGAACACCTCGGAAATGACGTTCTTCTTTTGGGGCTCACGATTGAGCAGAATGTTTTCCGTGGCAGTAAAGCCGGGGATCAGAGAGAACTCCTGATGCACCATGCCGATACCGGCCTCCAGTGCATCAAAGGGCGTATTAAAGGTGACTTTTTCACCATTGATGAGGACGTCGCCGCCGTAGCCGCCGGTTTCCCGGATGACGTCCATACCGAACAGGATCTTCATCAGCGTGGATTTACCCGCGCCGTTTTCGCCTGCCAGGCCCAGGACTTCACCAGCCTTCAGGGTGAAGTTGATGTCCGTCAGGACCTGGTTGCCGAAGAAGTCTTTTTTGATGCCGCGCATCTCCAACAGGGGAGCCGTATTACTTTCCATAAATGATACCCTACCTAATAAGAGAGGAGGAGGGTCGCCCCTCCTCCTCAGTTTAGAATGAGCGAGAAAAAACGCTGCTTATTTCACAGTGAAATACTTCTCGGGAACCTCAACTTCGGTGGAACCCATGAACCAGCCGGGATCACCCATGATGTAGGTGTCCTGATACACCAGGAAGGTGTTGTCGGCCTTGACGCCGGTGGTGGCGTTGGTGTAGTTGGAGCCGTTCCAGGAAGCCTCGGGAGAGAACTCGTGGTAAGCCTTGGCGATATCGTCGATGTCGCACAGCTCGCTCTCGCCGTTGATGACATTCAGCGCGTGCTGGGCCAGACCAGCAGTGGTGGTGTAACCGTAGGAGTAAGCCCAGGTGCCGAAGCGGCCAGCGCCGCCGGCCTCGCAGATCGCGTCCTCGACCTTGGCCAGGATCTTCTGGAAGTCGCCGGCCTCAGCGGTCAGGTCGATGCCCAGAGCGCCGGGATAGCCCATCAGAGGAGAGGGCAGGTCGGCCTCGATGAAGTAGCCGCCGTACTGCAGCAGCTGCTTGAGCAGAGGCTCGGTGTGAGCATCGTTGGTGCAGAAGTAAGCGGCCTTCTCGCCGTAGGTCTTGGACCACTCGGGGACCTTCTCCAGGATGTAAGCCTGCGCGCCGGCCACGCCGACGTCAGAGGTGGGATCGGGAGCAGTCTCCATTTCGAACTTCATGCCAAACTCCTCGCAGGCGGCCTTCATGACCGCGATACGGCGGCTCATAGTCTCATAAGCCAGATGACGGGGGAAGGAGATGTGCACGAAGGTGTCGCAGCCCAGCTCGTGAGCGGTGCGGATGATCAGATAGCCGCGGGCCACGAAGTCGTTGTTGCACACCAGGTCGGCAGCGGAGCCGATCTCGAGCAGATCCTCATGGGCCTCGCCGGCGATGCACAGGATGTCGGGGCGGATCTCCTTGATCTTACGGAACGCCTCGGTGGTGCCGGGGACGGACTGGTTGACGATGATGGCCTTCATGTCGGCGTCATCAGCCAGGTTCACGATGGTCTGGATGGTGGTCTCCAGCTCCTCGGTGAAGTTATCGGGATAGATGGCCAGCTTGACCATATCCTCACCGTACAGGGCCTGGAAAGCCTCGGCGCCGCGGCGGTCGTCCTCAGACTGAGAAACGGAGCCGGTCACGATGCCGATGTGGACGGTGCCCTCGGTTTTCGTGTCAGCGGTCTCAGAAGGAGTCTCGGTTTTGTTGCTGCCAGTGTTGGGGGTGGGGTTGCTTTTGCCGCAGGAAACCAGGGCCAGGACCATGGTCAGGGCAAGCAGTGTGCTCAGCAATCTTTTCATACATGCCTCCAATTTATTTTTTTGCAAGCATTTCACAAGAGACCTGCAAATAGTTGCTATATATGATACCTGAATCGTCTGCATTTGTCAACAGAGCAAAGACAAAATACTGATACTTTTTTTCGTATTACGGACAGGTTCCATGAGAGTTATTCCTGTTTTCCCACTCTTTTCCCACTGAGTGCTCTATTCGTTTTTTCGAGTAAAGAATCTGATTCGCACGTTCTCTTCCTTATTCATTTATTCATTACTATCCTTTTTTCTATGCGCTCCGTAAAAAGTCATGCTTCACAAAAAATCAAAAATGGAGCACCGGCCGATCCCGGTGCTCCATTTTCAAATTGTATACAGGCTTAGCCGATGCCGCCATAGATGGCGCCCAGGATCAGGGCCGCCAGAGAGGCTGCGCAATACACCCACTTGCCCAGAGGATAGAACCAGCCGCTGATGTCCTTCTTGCCGACGGTGCGGCCCTCGTGGACAGCCGCCAGAGCAGTGTCCTTCTTCATGACCCAGAAGAACATGATACCGGCCAGCAGAGCGCCCAGCGGGCAGATGTAAATGGAGACAACGTCCATCCACTGAGAGGTCCAGGGCTGGATGCACAGTGCGATCACGCCGCCCACTACGCCGATGATGACCACGGACAGCACACGGTTGGTGTGGAGCTTCTCCTGCAGGAAGGCCACGGGAGCCTCATACAGGTTCACGATGGAGCTGACGCCCGCGAACAGCACGCAGATGTAGAAGATCATACCCACGATCCGTCCTCCGGGCATAGCGTTGAACACATTGACCAGGTAGACGAACATCAATCCGGGGCCGCCCTCCATCCCAACGATGCCCTCACCCAGGATGACCGCCATGGCGGGGATGATGACAATGGCAGCCAGCAGAGCGGCGATGGTGTCGAACAGAGCCACGTTGCGGGCAGAGGAAGGCAGATCCTCATCCTTGGGCAGATAGGAGCCGTAGATCACGGAGCCGTTGCCCGCCACAGACAGGGAGAAGAATGCCTGACCGAATGCGAAGACCCAGACCTGAGGATTCAGCAGGCCCTCGGGCTTGAGGGTGAAGATGTACTTGTAGCCCTCGCTGGCGCCGGGCAGGGTGCAGATATAGATGCCCAGAACCACAAACAGGAAGAACAGAGCGGGCATCATGACCTTATTGGCCTTTTCAATGCCGTTGCCCACGCCGAATGCCATGATGGCCAGAGAGGCCACCAGACCCACGATCAGCCATACGCCGTTGCCGATGCCGAAGGTACCGTTGCTGAACATCATGCTCAGGGCCTCGCCCAGAGTCTCCGCCTCGGGAGCGGTGCCGCCGAAGGTGCCACCGATGGTCGCCATATCGGTGCCCATGGCATACAGGCTGCCGGAAATACCCATCCAGCAGTACTTGAAGATCCAGCTCATGACCACGGTGTAGCCGATAGCCAGCATCATAGAACCAACGATGGGGAGCGTACCGATGGCTTCGCCAAGCCGCTTATTGCTGGTGCGTTCCTCGGTAGCCTTGCCGAAGGCGATCATGGGACCACCCTGCGCCCAACGGCCCAGTGCGAATTCCTCAATGATACCGGTGGAACCGACCAGAAGTACGAACAGGAAGTACGGGATCAGGAACGTCATGCCCCCGAATTGCTGTACCATGATGGGGAAGCGCCAAATATTACCCATACCAACGGCAGAGCCAATGCTGGCCAGAATAAAGCCCCATTTGCTTTGAAAACCGTCGCGATTTTCCAGAGTTGCGTGTTTGTCTGACATAGTTTGCCCTCCTAAAGGCACAGATTGGTGTGATAATCGGATGCGGCGCTTTTCAGATCGGCTCACGCCCGATGGGTGGCCGCAAGCGGCGCACCCAAACGGGACGGAACCTATTCAAGCGCCCGGGCGCGATGAAAACTGAGACAAAGGAACTTGCTGGAAATGCTGCGCTGAAATCTTTTTTATTTAATTGTATTTCCCGGACTTACTTCTCCTCGTTGGCGTAGGGCTCCAGGAAGGCGTGGAAGTGACGCATGGGCAGCTTGTGGCCCCAGACGATCCGCATGTTGGGGATGGACTCGCGGTCCTCATACAGCGCCTTGACAGCAGCGATGACGTAATCCAGGTGCTCCTGGGTCAGGCGGCTGCGGTCAATGGCGAAGCGCACCACGTTGGCCAGCTCAGCCTGCTGCTCGGGAGTCTTCAGGTCATATTCCATGGAGAAGTCGCCCAGCTCGGACACGCGGATACCGTAGCGGCGGATCAGCTCCAGAGAGAAGCCGGTGCCGGCGAAGGTGGTATGATCGCGCTTGCCGTCGAAGAACTCGTCCATGTTGATGTACACAGCGTGGCCGCCGGCGGGAAGCACGACGCCCTTGACACCGGCCTTGTAGAAGCCCTGTGCCAGATACTCGCACTGCATGGCACGGTCATGCTGATAGTTGAAGTCGCAGGACTCATAGAGGCCAGCAGCCAGAGCCATGATGTCACGGCCGGACATGCCACCGTAGGAGTCGTTGCCGTAGCAGGAGATCTGCTTGACCTTGATGAGCACGCCCACGTCGGTCTTCACGGTGCCGTCCTCGTTGAAGTCGGAGAACTTCTTCCAGAACAGGCCGCGGTCGCGGAAGGCCAGCATGCCGCCCATGTTGGCGTGGCCGTCCTTCTTGGCGGACATGGTGAAAGCGTCGCAGTAGGAGAACATCTCGGTGGCGATCTCAGCAATGGACTTGTCGGCGTAGCCTTCCTCGTTCATCTTGATGTAGTAGCAGTTCTCAGCCCAGCGAGCCACGTCGAAGACCAGAGGAATGTCATACTTGTGAGCCACATGGTTGATCTCACGGATGTTAGCCATGGAGACGGGCTGACCGCAGATGGGGTTGTTGGTGATGCAGGTGAACACCAGAGGTACGTTCTCGGGACCAACGCCCTGAATCAGCTGCTCCAGCTTCTCGATGTCCATGTTGCCCTTGAACGGGTTCTTCTCGTAAGAGCCGCCCTCGGGGATCTCATACAGCAGTTCCTTGTTGTACAGGTTGCGGGGGATGGAGCCCATCTGCTTGATGTTGCCCTCGGTGGTGTCGAAGTGGCCGTTGGAGGGGATGGTGAAGACCTTGCCGGGATGACGCTGGGCCAGGATCTTCTTCACGATCTCCATCAGGACGGACTCAGCGGCACGGCCCTGCTGGATGATGAAGGCATTGGGGCGCTCCATCTGCTTGGCGCCGCCGTTGAACAGGCCGCCCTCGTACTCGCAGAGATAGACCTCGTCCATCATCTTCTCGATGTCACGGCAATCGGTGCGGACCAGGTCGATGACCTTCTTCCAGTTCTTCTCGCCGCCGCGCTCGAAAATGTCGCGGAAGGTGTCCAGCAGCACATAGTAGCCGGTGTTGCGGCCGTAAGCCTCGTCGCCCAGGAACAGGGTTGCCCACTGCTGGTTGGTCATAGCGGTGGTACCGGAGTCAGACAGCATATCCACAGTCAGCATGCCGGAGGGGAACGCAAACTCATTCCAGTGCGTAGCGTTCAGAGCGCGCTCGCGCTGTTCAACGGTAGCCTGAGGAAGATCGCGCACCACATATGCGCAGTGCTGAGGCATCGTCACGTTCAAGGGATAGTGCTTCGCATTCTTGTCCATTTTGTTTACCTCCATAATTTGGCGTTTTCCGCCTGTTTTTTTGGAGATACCCCGGTCGTCGAAGAGCGGGCTTCCCATTTCCCGCTCTGCGCCTGGCGGACAGTATCCGATACAAAAGAATCATGGAGCGGCTCGTTTCAGGCTGGCTGAACAGAACGCCCGGCAGGGTCCTGTCTCCGCCCCTCTCCTGTTGTGCGATTATTTTATCATGTTTTTTGATCCCGTCAACTTTTATTGTGATTTTTTACACATTTTCAATATTTTTTGCGCTATTTAGCTGTTTGAATTTATATATTTTGTATGTTCCCCCAGTTGGCTGATAATAACTTTTTCTCATTATTTTTTGCTTTGACAATATGACTTTCTCATATATAATATTTTCATAGCCTGAAAATATGCAAAATGAAACGGGGGAATCTTATGACGTCCTCTTCCAACCTGATTCTTCAGCATTACATCAAGCTAACCGAATTTTTGGGGAAAGCGCTGGGTCCCGACTATGAAGTGGCCCTCCACGATCTGACCCGGAAGGACCGTTCCATCATCGCCATCGCCAATAATTATATCAGCGGCCGGGAGGTCGGCGCGCCTTTGACCAACATGTCCCTGGGTATTCTCCGGGACAAGAGCTATGAGCGTATGGACTATCATCTCCATTATTACAGCATCAACGTCAACGGTAAGGACCTCCGATCCAGCACCTTTTTCATCAAGGACAACGGCAAGCTCATCGGCCTGCTGTGCATCAACTTTGACGACAGCCGCTATCGGGCCATCAGCGACCATATCCTGAAGCTGTGCCACCCGGACCTGTTCGTAACCGATGTGCTGGCACAGCCGCTGCCGGAGAGTGAAGATGACATGTCCGCCCGGTCCTCCCCGGAAAAATTCCGCAACTCCGCAGATGCGGTGGCTTTGGACGCCATCAATCGGGAGTTGGAACGGATGGGGGTCACGCCCGGCCACCTCACCCACAGCGAGCGGCTTCAGGTCATCACTTCTCTGGAATCCGCCGGCATTTTTCTGCTGAAGGGCGCCATCAAAAGCGCCGCGGCCGCCCTCGGCTGCTCCACCGCCAGCATTTACCGCTATCTCTCCCAGATCAACCCCTCTGACTAAGCCCGAAAGCACTGAAAAGGCCGAAGTGTACCCCTTAATTTATACATGTATCAAAATCACCTCCGCCGAAAACGACGGAGGTGATTTGTTTCTTTATGTTCCGCTCTCGCCGTAGTTGCTCAGCACGCGGGCAGAGGGATCGTTGACGTCGCAGCCCTTCCAGCTCTTATTTGGCATCCAGAAGTCCTTCACCATAGGAGCCTGACCGGGATAGTATTTCTCAAAGATCTCCCGGTACAGCAGGGATTCCTTGGTAAACGGCTGGGCGAAATCGTACTTCTTCCGCTTTTCTTCAAATTCGGCGTCGGTGTACTTGGTCTCGGCGTATTCCTTCAGATCATCCACCATGGAGTGGCCCACGGCGTCGGAGAATGCTGCCTTCTGGCGCCAAAGGATGTCATCCGGCAGCAGATGGTCCTTCTCGAAAGCGTGACGCAGGAGGTACTTTCCCATATCATAGGTATTGACCTTCATGGCCGGGTTGATGCTCATGACATACTTCACGAAATCCAGATCACCGAAGGGCACCCGGGCCTCGATGGAGTTGGCGGAGATGCAGCGGTCCGCCCGGAGCACATCGTACATATACAGCTCATCCACCCGCTTCTTGGCCTCCTGCTGAAAGGCCTCGGGAGAGGGGGCAAAGTCGGTGTACTTGTAGCCGAAGAGCTCGTCGCTGATCTCACCGGTCAGCAAGACACGGATATCCGTCTGCTCGTGGATGGCCTTGCAGCAGAGGTACATGCCCATGCTGGCCCGAATGGTGGTGATGTCATAGGTCCCCAGCAGGGAGATCACCTCTTCCAGGGTGTCCAGCACCTGCTGGCGGGTCATGTACACCTCGGTATGGTCCGCGCCGATGTAATCCGCCACTTCTCTGGCGTATTTCAGATCAATGGCATCCTTGTCCATGCCAATGGCGAAAGTGCGGATCTTCTTCCCCAGCACCAGCGCGCTGATGGCGCACACCAGAGAGGAATCCAGTCCGCCGGAGAGCAGGAAGCCCAACGGAGCGTCGGCGTCCAGCCGCTTATCCACACCGGCGATCAGCTTGTTGCGGATGGTGCGGCAGACAGTCTCCAGATCGTCATGGCAATACTCCGTAACAGTGGTCAGGTCGGCGTAGCGGACGAACTTGCCGCCGGCGTAGTAGTGGCCGGGAGGGAAGGGGCAGACCTCCTTGCAGAGGCCGATAAGGTTCTTGGCCTCGCTGGCGAACACGATGCCGCCGTCATCCAGATAGCCGTAGAACAGCGGCCGGATGCCGATGGGGTCCCGGGCGGCGATGAGGGAATCCGTCTTGTGGTCATAGATGATCATGGCGAACTCCGCGTCCAGCTTGGCAAACATAGAAAGGCCGTATTCCCGGTACAGCGGCAGAATGATCTCGCAGTCGCTGCCGCTCTTGAATTCGTAGCCCTTCTCCGTCAGCTGCCGCTTCAGGGGACGGAAGCCGTACAACTCCCCGTTGCACACCACCATATCGCCGTCCAGCTCAAAGGGCTGCATGCCGGCCTCGGTCAGGCCCATGATGGCCAGCCGGTGGAAACACAGCCAGCCAGAGCCGGTGTCCATGATCTTGGACATGTCGGGGCCACGGGAAACGGTCCGGTCAAAATAGGCCGGGATCTCACTCTTGTCCAGCTTCTTGGTGGAAAAACCCATAATCGCGCACATAAAAAAGCACCTCCGGAAAAAATAAAAGCAGCGAACGATCCTAAAATTTTAGGACGAATCGCTGCTGCATCCGTGGTGCCACCTAACTTGCCGGTCACAAAACCGGCCCCTTTATGAGGTTCCAACAAACCCCTGTGCTTTAACGCCGCACGCCGCGTCTCCCCTACTAAGCCTTCGCCGTTCAGATCGCTGCTCCTGAGTGTTATTCCCGCCGCCCCGTTGTACCGGGCTTCCACTGCCCCCGGCTCGCTGTGACCGTTTGGCCACGGTACTTGTCTCGATCCACGCATTTTCAATATGGTCGAAGCGTTGGCCCGCTCCGAAATTGATGGACTGATTATAGCCCCGCGCAGTTCATCCGTCAAGATTTCAGATGTCAAATTTTCCGCGCTTTTCCTACCAATTTTATGTGTATTTACAACAAGGACAGTTGTTTCTCTTGACACCCCTCTTTAAATGTGCCATGCTGAAAAAAATGACACAGGAGGGATCAATATGCAGCGGATCAGCTGGATCGGCGTAGGCATCATGGGGAAAGCCATGGTGCGGAACCTGATGAAAGCGGGCTACGAGGTCCACATTTATGCCCGTCACCCGGAAAAAGTGGCAGACGTGATATCCGAGGGTGCCGTACCCCACGGCAGCATTGCGGAGTGCGTAAAGGCCAGCGAGGTGGTCATCACCATGGTGGGCTTCCCCAAGGATGTGGAGGAGGTCTACTTTGCCCCCGGCAATATTCTGGACAGCGCCGTCGAGGGCATGACGCTCATCGACATGACCACCACCAGCCCCACCCTGGCCCAGCGGATCTACCAAGAGGGCGCCGCCCGGGGACTGCGAGTGCTGGACGCCCCCGTCACCGGCGGTGACAGCGGGGCCCGTGCTGGAAGGCTTTCCATTCTGGTAGGCGGCGATCAGGCAGATTTCGACGCTTGCCTCCCCATTTTCCAGGCAATGGGCACTAACATCACCTATTTCGGTCCCGCAGGCTGCGGCCAACACGCCAAAATGGCCAATCAGATCATGATCGCCGGGGCGCTTTCCGGCGTGTGTGAGGCTCTGACCTACGCCAAGGCGGAGGGGTTAGACGGGAATACTTTGCTGGGCGCCGTATCCACCGGAGCCGCCGGCAGCAAGCAGCTGGACTTTCAGGGCAAGAAGATCCTGGCAGGTGACTTTGCCCCCGGCTTCTTCATGAAGCACTTTGTAAAAGATATGCGCCTTGCGGAAGCGGAAGCAGAAAACGCCGGGCTGGATCTGAATGTTTTGCAGCAGGCGCTTTCCAACTGTCAATCCCTGATCGACCGAGGCTGCGGTGATCTGGGCACCCAGGCTCTGATCAAATTCTACGAAAAACAACAGATGAAAACAGGGGGCACAGCGTCAGCGCTGTGCCTCCTGTTCATTCCGTCTGTCAATCTGTCTCCTTGGGAACCGGTTGAATTTCCAAATAGTAATGGGGCTGGTTCAAATCCAACGTCACCTCCGTAACGCCGTTTTCCGGATCAAAACCGACGTTCTGGCCTATGATTTGGACGTTTTCTGCATGGGTAACGGAGGCTGTCTGGGCCGTGAAGGCCAGAGTGGAATCCAGCGTGGTCATCAGATCATATCCTTGCAAGTTCCGGCGGCCTGAGCCGGAGCAGGCAAAGTCAAAGCTGGGGGCCTTCCAATACTGCGCCGTGACCTCCGCCGTACCGCCAGTCGGAACGGTGACCTCCGTTTTCAGATACAGTACCCGATCCACAGACAGCACCTCGTCCATCAGCTCATCCAGCCGTCCGCTGTCATAACGGTCCACCGGTTTATCCGACAACAGGCCGTATTGCTCCAACGCCCGCTCCGCCAGCAAGCAATAAGTTTCCGGGTTCAAAACCTCCGCCGCCTCGCTGAGCCAGCCGTAATAGCCGGGATTTTTTTCCATTGTGTCAAGAATCTCCCGACACAGGGTCAGCAGCACCTCATGAAGCGTGGTCTCACTCCGGGTAACGGTACAGGAAACACCGTCGATCTCCTCGCCGGGATCGCAGCCGCCGTCCTGATAGCCTTGTAATGTGTAGCCCGTCAGGTCCGCCCCGATCACGATCAGCTTCTTGCAGATTTTACTCCGCCGCTTCCCGTTAGGTACAAAATAGCTGTAAGTGACCTCTCCGGTGCGCTCATCCCAGCCGTACCCCTCAAAGCCGTGGGACAGCACCGTGGTACGGGTGTCATCCGCCGTAAACGTCACCGCCTGGGTAGCCGCCTGATACTGTTCCGTGGGCGCTTCAAAATCCGTAAAGGTATAGACCGTGACCGGCATATCCGCCGGTGTATGCGTCCCGGTGGCCGCTTTCCGGTAACCGCCGCCGTCCAGAAGCGTCTGATAATCCGTCCATTGGCTGGGATACCGCAGATTCAGGGTAGAAGTGTCACCGCCGCCGGCGCCGCCAAAGCCACCCGCATAATCGCCGATGACCAACTCCTTCTCCGCTTTCTCTCCGTTCACCGTCACGCTGGGATCTATGGAAAGCAGATCCCTGATCCCGCCCACAATGGGATACAGCAGGGTCAGCGTCACATCCGTATCGGTTGGATTGCCGAGGATATAACCGTCCGTTATCGCCGCGCCCCACTGAGAATCGTACCCCTCCGGGTCTGTCCGGGGGGTAAAATTCCAATCCGTGTGGCGTTCCGCCGTCACGCCGGGATTTTCGTCTGCCGTGGTCAGGGGCAGCACCGGCCCGGCGTAGGACATGAACGCCACAGCGTCCGCAGCGCTGTCCGCATTATTGATCCCGCTGCCGCCTGCGCTGGCTCCATGACCGCGAAAGCCGCCGGTAACCAGATAGGCGGCTCCCGCCCCGCAGAGCACCATCAAGCAGGCCGCCGCAGCCGCATACCGCCGCCAGACGGGCCGCTTTTTCGCAGGGGTCTCAGCGGCCGCCTCGATCAGACCCTCATCCACCAAACCGATGGCCCGGAACAATCGCTCGGCTTTCATACCACGATCCCCTCCTTTTCCAAAAATGCCCGCAGGGCCTTTCTCGTGCGGAACAGGGCAGATTTTACCCGGCTCTCGCCGCAATCCAGACGCTTTGCGATGGCGGCGATATCCTCGCCGTACCAATAGCGCCGCAGGAAGATATACCGGTTATCCGCCGTCTGTCCCCGCAGAAACGCGCTGACACATTCCGCCAAAACCCGCTCCTCCGCCGCCTGCTCCGGTCCCCGATGGTCGGGGATGCACTCGTCCAGTTCCCCCAGCAGCGTCTCCATACCCGCGCCCCGGCTTTGGGTCCGCCCCGCCTTCCAGCGGTCCAGCGACAGGTTCCGGGTGATCCGTCCCAGCCATGCCCGCAGTGCACCTGGTCGCTCCGGCGGTATGGCGTTCCAGGCCCGGAAATAAGTATCGTTAACGCACTCTTCCGCATCGTGATGGCTGCGGAGGATATTCCAGGACAGAGCATGGAGAAAGCTGCCGTACTTCCCGGCGGTAGCCGTAATGGCTCCCTGATCCCGGTCCCAGTAGAGGTCAATGATCTGCGTATCGTCCATAGCCGTGCCTCCTTTTTGTCTCTCTGCCCATATAGACGAGAAATCCGTGCGTTCCGTCGCGTAAAAAGCAAAAAAATTCTCCGGGGAATCTTCCCCGGAGAATATGGTATCAGATTTTCATACCGGCATCAACCGTTCAGCGGCCTGCCGTGTTCTGATAAGGGTCCAGGAAGGGGGTCGGTGCCTTCCGATAGGTAGCCAGACTGACCCCGACCAATGCAGCAGCGCAGGCAATGGCGCCGGGGACCGTAGGCCCGAGGCCGAAGGGCACCCCCGCCAGCTTCCAGCCTACACAGACCGTGAAACCCGCCACCATACCGGCGATGATGCCGGCCTTGGTGGCCTTTTTCCAATACAGCGCCGCAAATGCCGGCAGTCCCGCCGCCGCCGCGTAAAAGCTCCACGCGAACATCAGGATGCTGTAAGCGTTTTTGATGTACAGGGCGATCACCAGCGCTCCCAAGGGTAGGATCACCGCGAACACGCGGGTCAACCGCAGTTCCTTTTTCTCAGAAATATTGGGATTGAACACCTTATAAATATCGTGGACGCAGGTCTGCACGGAGACGATCAGGTAGCTGTCCGCCGTAGACATGATGACGGACAGAATCCCCGCCAGTGCCAGACCCGTCAGGCCCACCGGCAGGATCTCAATGGCCAGAGCCGGGACTACCGCGTCCGTAGAGCCGTACTGGGCCAGCTTTTCCGCCGGCACCAGCTGATGTGCCACCACGCCCATGAACCACACCAGCGGAATGGTAAGTCCATAGGCCAGCGTCCCCAGGAACAGGCCCTCCTTGGCCGCTTTCTGGCTCTTGGCAGCGAAGGCCCGCTGCCACATTTCCGCTCCCGCCAGAGTAAAGGCGAAATAGGTGATGATGTCGCCCACGATGCCACCATCCAGATAGGGCTTTGCCAATTCCGGAGCAAGTCCCTCCAAAAAGACGGACAAGCCACCCAGCTTAACCAGAGATGCCGAGGGGATCAGAATGTAGACAAACAGGATCAGCATGACAAACTGGAATACATCCGTATAGATCACGCCGAACAGGCCGGAGGTGGCCGTATAGACTATAAACACGACACAGGCGACGAGTGCGCCCATCTCGTAGGAAATTCCGATCTCATTGCCCAGCATATTGATGATGGTGGCGGTGGCCGTCACCTGCGAGGCCACAGTGCCCATCATGGTAAAGGCGATCAGGCCGCCTAAAATCACCTTGGTGGTCTTGCCGAAGCGCTGCTCAAAAAGGTCCGGGATTGAGGTCACATGGAACGTAGTGCCCACTGCGGAGATCCGCCCGGCAAAGCCGGAGAAAATAAACATACCCAGAAGATAGGGCAGTGCCGTCATAATGGCCTTGAAGCCGCTGGAATAGGCCACGCCCGCCCGGCCCATAAGGCCGCTGCCGCCAATGATAGTGGCGCACACGGTAGCCATCAGCACCAGTGGACCGAAGGACCGGCCGCCCAGATAGTAGTCATCCATGCTCTGAACTTTCTTGACCACCACCACGCCGATCAAAACCATGGAAATCAGGTAGGCTGCGATGATGATGAGGTCGATTGCGTGAAGTTGATTGTGAACCATAGGCTGCTCCTTTCCGATCAGGGACCCATACCGGATCCGGTTTTCTGCTCCGTGTTCAGGAAGCGTTCCACCGCCTCCTTCGCTTTCTTTTCGCCCACAAAAATAACGATATCCCCGGCATACAGCTCCGCGTAGGGGCCGGGGGAAAGAATATCCGTGGTGCCCCGACGGATGGCAGCCACCGTAGCGCCGGTCGCCTGCCAGAATCGCAGGTCACCCAAATTTTTTCCGATGCCGTACCAGCCCTCCGGCACCCGGCAGCTAAACGTAGGCAGCGTCTCCGCCGGTTGAACAGGATAAAGGGTATCCTCCAGAATACTCTGGCACAGTTCCCCCATGCGGCGGTTCAGCGCCTCCTTTTCCTCGATCAGTTCCCGCAGTTTCCGGCGTTTGCTCATCAGGTCTGCCCTGTTCTCAAAGTTTTGCAGATAGCGCTTGGCATTGTCCGCAGAGAGCACATATACGCCGCTCTGCTCCTTCACCGCCACCACTCGCATATCACTGAGAAGCTGGATGGCCCGCCGGATGGTCTCCGGCGACACCTCGTATTCCGATGAGAGCTTGGACCGACCGGAGATTTTTTCCCCTTCCCGTAGTTCTCCCGCCGCGATCCGCTCAGCCACAGAGATTGCGATTCGCATATACTGGGTCAATCCGTCATTGTCCATAAAGCTCACCCCTTTATTCATACGCCTATTATACAAACTGACAACCTTGATTGCAAGAAAAGTTTTTAGTTTTTACAAAATTTTTACGTCACTTTACGCAACACGAATCCATTTCAATTCCCGTTTTACACGGCTCTTATAAAACGTGCCCAGTCCCATAGGCTGTCTTGCCGGTCATACGCCCGTCATTGCAAAAAACAGAGGTATGCGTCAAATCAACGCATACCTCTAAATTTAAATGGGTATCAGTAGAAGCCACTCAGGGCCTTCCGTCTTTTGATCTTAAAGCAATCATGCCTCATTTTCCACGGTTCCGGGCCCGGCGCGCCGTAGAGGAACCGATTCCCAGCTCGATCCGATATTTTGCCACAGTGCGGCGAGCCAGGAAAACCCCCTCCGCCGCCAGCAGGTCGCAAAGTGCCTGATCGCTGAGAGGATGGCTGGAATCCTCATCCTTGAAGCGAAGCAGCATCCGCTGCTTCACCGCCTGACGGGACAGTCCCTGCTGTCCCACCGCCCGACTGAAAAAGTATCGCAGCGGATAGATTCCCTGACGGCATTGCAGGTATTTATCCCGCACGGCCCGGGAAACGGTGGAGGGGTGCAGATCCAGTGTCTCCGCCAGGGAGGACAGCTTCATGGGTGACAGTTCCACAGTCTGTCCGGAAAAGAAGGATCTCTGCGCGTCCAGGATGGCCTGCGCGCAGCGGCGCAGGGTGCTGCCCCGGCGTTCCAGGCTGTCCAGCAGCCATTTGGTCTGCCGCAGCTTCTCCTTTAAATAAGTGCGGGCCTCCGGATCGTCACTCTCCTTGGCCATACTGCTGTAATAAGGATTCACAGTGACCTTTGGAAGATAGTATTCGTTCAGCAGCACCTGCAATTCCCCTTCCAACTCCACAATGAACACATCCGGCCGGACGTAGAGGGTCGGTTCTGCCGGCTGAAACGCCTGACCGGGGTGAGGATCCAAGGCGGCGATGGCCTTCTCCGCCGCCTGAATTTCAGAGATGCTGGCCCCAAGTGCCTTGGTGATGGGCCCATAGTGGCTGCGGCTCAGTTCCGTGAGGAACCGTGCGGCAATGTCCATGGCGTAGGGGACGTTGTCCTTCCGGCGGCTCAGCTGAAGCACCAGACACTCCGACAGGTCCCGGGCGCCCACACCGGCAGGCTCCAAGGACTGAATCGTATCCAGTGCCTGATCTACCATCGTCTGGGGGATCTTCATTTCTGTCAGGCCGTCCAGATCCTCCTGCGTCAGATATCCGTCCTCGTCCACCAGCTCCGCCATATATTTGCACAGAGCCAGCATGGGCTTCGGCAGTCGTTTCCGCTCCAGCTGATCGCAGAGAAACGCAGACAGGCTGTCCAGTTCCTTATCAGTCGCCCCCGGCTCCGGGGGACCGTCCTCCTCATGGGCAAAGGAGGTCCCAAAGGTCCCCGCGTCCAGCCAACTGGCTTTCTGACGCAGCTCCGCGTAGGCAGAGCGAAGCTCTGAGGCCTCCGAAAGCTCCAAGGTGGGGTTCTCCTCGGAGATCTTTCCCAGATAGTCCAGCAGCTCCTGAGAATTCATCTGCAAGACTTCCATGGATTGCAGTAGCTGCGGCGTCAGCTTCAGCTCCTGCCGCAGTTCTGTTTTTAAAGAAATGAGATTCATAACAGCTTCATTCCTTCCGGTCCTTCACATATTTGGCGATTTTCCGGACAGCGGTGGCCTGAGAGATGCCCAGTTCCTTCGCCACGGCCACCGTGGTGCCGCAGCGGCGATAGGAATCCCGGATGATCTGTCCCTCGAAGGCATCCATTCGCTCCGCCAAGGTCCCCTCCTGAGAGGGGAGGTCCGGTGCGCTGCCGCCGCTGTTGTATTCCAGCGGCAGGGTCGTAATGTCCAAAATCGAATTCTGGGCGGTGATGACCAGCCGTTCCATCAGGTTTTCCAGCTGACGCACATTACCGGGCCAGGGATATTGCTCCAGAAAGGCCACAAACCGGGGACTTAACGCCAGCTGCTTGCCGTATTCCTTGCAGAACCGCTCCAAAAACTGGTGCGCCATAGGCAGGATATCCTCAGGGCGCTGCCGCAGAGGGGGAATGTGGACCCGGATGACGTTCAGCCGGTAGAAAAGGTCCGAACGGAACAGCCCCCGCTGCACCTCCTCCTCCAGATTGCGGTTAGTGGCCACCAGCAGACGGAAATCCAACTCAATGCGCTTGGTGCCGGACACCCGCTCGATGGTCTTTTCCTGAATGAGCTGCAGCAGCTTGGATTGAATATGAGGCGGCAGCTCTCCGATCTCATCCAGAAACAGGGTGCCGTGGTTGGCCAGTTCGATCTTACCGATCTTGCCGGCAGAGGCCGCGCCGGTAAAGGCTCCCTTTTCATAGCCGAACAGCTCGGATTCAATGAGGTTTTCATGGAGCACCGCGCAGTTGACCTCGATAAAGGGGCCGTTGGCCCGGTTGCTGATGGCGTGGATGGCCTTGGCCACTGCGCTTTTGCCCACGCCGGTCTCCCCGGTGATGAGAATGTTGGCCTTCGTGTTGGCGGTATTCAGGATCAGTGTCCACAACCGCTGCATGGCAGGGCTCTTCACCACCAGATCCGTGGCGGTGGCCCGGAGCCGCAGTTCCGCGATCTCCTGCGTATACTGCTGCAAGGAGTCCTGTAAATGCCGGTAGTTCTGCTGAATGGTGTTGATCTGCTCCATGGACACCGTGTTGAAGCACACGGCATATTTCAGCACACCGTTTTGGTCAAACAGCGGAATCCCCACCGTCATGACATTTTTATGGGTGTGGTTGATGGTCTGGGTGGCGGTGATCTTTTTCTTCTGCCGGATGACCTCCGCAGTGATACAGGGCCGGAAGGTCCCGTTCGCTTCCAGATCAAAAGCCGACTTACCCACGATGGAATCGTGGGTAAAGCCAAAGTTCCGCTCATAGTTCTCACTGACCCGGAGAATGATGCCGTCTGCGTCAGAGAGCATCATATCGTCTGCCAGGACCAGATTGTTTTTGGGGCTGAGGATGTCGAAAAGTCCCTCCAGATTGATATTTTCCTCAAAGAAATGAGGAAGGTCAGGTGTATGCGCCATGAGAGTACCTCCCGCGTGTGATCTATTCATTTTTGATTATAGCATATTCAAAAACGAATAGAAAGGGCCAGTGCCAAGTTTCTTCTGTATCTTTTGTAAAAAAATACCCGCCGGCTTTCGTGGTTCTTGCCGAAAGGATGTCCTGCGCAGGGAAAAATATATGCGCATCCAGCCTATTCATTTTTGAATAGGGCCCGAATGAGGTTGCTGAAAAGAGGAAAATTCCGCCGAAATCCCCCGATTTTTTTGTCAAACCCGCACAGTTGTCAGCCCTATTTTTGTGAAAAACAGCTTGCCAATCTTGGCACATAAATTGCTATATTATTTGCTGTACAACCATGGATAGGCTGACGGGTGCAGCTGGACCCACATCTCCGTCAGCACAGACGCTTACATATTATTTTTGAGGAGGAATCTACTTATGTATCAGACCCTTCGTTATGAAAAGCAGGAAAACATCGGCATTCTCACCATCAACCGTCCCGAGGCGCTGAACGCACTGAACTCCACCGTCATCGGCGACCTGGAGCAGGCCATCACCGAGGTGGAGAAGGACGCCGAGCTGGGCGCTCTCATCATCACCGGCGAGGGCCGTTCCTTTGTGGCCGGTGCCGACATCGGCGAGCAGCTCCCCCTGGATGTGGCCGGCGGCCGCAAGTGGGGCCAGCGGGGCAGCGCCCTGATGCGCCGCATTGAGAAGCTGGAGATCCCCACCATCGCTGCTGTCAACGGCTTCGCTCTGGGCGGCGGCTGCGAGCTGGCCATGAGCTGCGACATCATCCTGGCTGCCGGCCCCAACGCTGAGGGCAAGGGCGGCGCCAAGTTCGGCCAGCCCGAGGTTGGCCTGGGCATCACCCCCGGCTTCTCCGGCACCCAGCGCCTGCCCCGCCGCGTGGGCATCGCCAAGGCCAAGGAGCTGATCTTCTCCGGCAAGGTCATCGGCGCCGCTGAGGCTGAGAAGATCGGCCTGGTCAACGCCGTGTATGCTCCCGAGGAGCTGATCCCCGGTGCCATCGCCATGGCCAAGTCCTTCACCGCCAATGCTCCCATCGCCGTGAAGTATTCCAAGGCCTGTATCGACCGCGGCATGCAGATGGACATTGATGACGGCATCGCTCTGGAGAACGAGCTGTTCGCCATGTGCTTCGCCACCGCCGACCAGAAGGAAGGCATGAGCGCCTTCGTTGAAAAGCGCAAGGAAAAGCACTTCCAGAACAAGTAATTATCCCGCGCGATTCCCGCCGGTCTTACCGGCTGTTCAAAATTCTTAATTTAAATAGAGGATTTAGGATATGAAGAAAGTACGCGTTATCACCGCTGAGGAAGCGGCCCTGATGGTCAAGGACGGCGACACCGTCTCCACCGGCGGCTTCGTTAGCTGCGCCTGCCCCGAGGCGCTGACCAAGGCTCTGGAAAACCGTTTCGTGGAAACCGGCCATCCCCGCGACCTGACTCTGTTCTTTGCAGCCGGTCAGGGCCACCGGGACGGCACCGGCGGTGACCACTTCGGCCACGAGGGTATGTGCAAGCGGGTAGTCGGCGGTCACTGGGACCGCGCCGCCAAGCTGGGTGAGCTGGCTCTGGCCAACAAGCTGGAGGCCTATAACCTCCCTCAGGGCGTCATCACCCACATGTACCGCGACATTGCCGCCCACAACATCGGCACCATCACCCATGTTGGCCTGAACACCTTCGTAGACCCCCGTCACGAGGGCGGTAAGCTCAACGAATGCACCAAGGAAGATCTGGTGAAGCTGGTGAACATTGACGGTGAGGAGCGCCTGCTCTACAAGCCCATCCCCATCAATGTGTGCCTGGTCCGCGGCTCCTACGCCGATGAATACGGCAACTGCACCGTCCACCGTGAGATCGGCCCTCTGGACGTCACCGCCCAGTGCCAGGCCACCAAGAACTCCGGCGGTATCGTCATTGTTCAGGTGGAGAAGATCGTCCAGGGCGGCACCCTGGACCCCCGCCTGGTGAAGATCCCCGGCATCTATGTGGATGCCATCGTCGTGGGCTCTCCCGAGGACAACAACCAGTGCCTGGGCATGCCCTATGACGGAGCTCTCTCCGGTGAGTTCCGCATCCCCGTGGACGATATCCCCCCCATCCCCATGGACGCCAAGAAGATCATCGCCCGCCGCGCCGCTATGGAGCTGCCTCAGGACGCCATCGTGAACCTGGGCACCGGCGCTCCGGAGAAGATCGCCAACGTCTGCGCTGAGGAGGGCATCTCCAACAAGATGACCTTGACCGTGGAAGCCGGCTCCATCGCCGGTGTGCCCTACGGCGGCACCCAGTTCGGCGGCGCAGCCAACTCCATGGCCATTCTGGACCACAACGTCCAGTTCGACTTCTACCAGGGCGGCGGCCTGGACGTGGCCTTCCTGGGCCTGGCCGAGACCGCTCCCAACGGCGACCTGAACGTCTCCAAGTTCGGCACCCGTCTGGCCGGCGCCGGTGGCTTCATCGACATTACCCAGAACGCCAAGAAGGTTGTTTACTGCGGCACCTTTACCGCCAAGGGCCTCAAGACCGAGTGCAAGGACGGCAAGCTGGTCATCACCCAGGAGGGTGCCAAGAAGAAGTTCGTCAACAAGGTAGAGCAGATCACCTTCTCCGGCGATTACGCCAACAAGGTGCACCAGCCCGTTCTGTACATCACCGAACGTGCCGTGTTCGAGCTGCGGCCCGAGGGCGTGACGCTGGTGGAGATCGCCCCCGGCATTGACCTCCAGACCCAGGTTCTGGATCAGATGGAGTTCATGCCCAAGATCGCCGATGACCTGAAGCTCATGGATGAGCGCATCTTCCGTGAGGAACTGATGGGTCTGGCTAACGACTAAACATCCCTCTAAGGGGGGAGCGATCCCCCCTTAGTCCCCAAATTAATTAGGAGGATAACAAAAAATGGCATTGATGACCCCCCAAGAATACATTGAGTCCCTGCGGAAGCTGAACACCCGCGTCTACATGTTCGGCGAGAAGATCGAGAACTGGGTGGACCACCCCATGATCCGCCCCTCCATCAACTGCGTGGCCATGACCTACGCTCTGGCTCAGGATCCTCAGTACGCTGAGCTGATGACCGTGAAGTCCAGCCTCACCGGTCACACCATCAACCGCTTCACCCACCTGCATCAGTCCACCGAGGACCTGATGAACAAAGTGAAGATGCAGCGTCTGCTGGGCCAGAAGACCGCTTCCTGCTTCCAGCGCTGCGTGGGCATGGACGCCTTTAACTCCGTCTTCTCCACCACCTATGAGATCGACGAGAAGTACGGCACCCACTATCACGAGAACTTCAAGAAGTTCCTGACCTACGTTCAGGACAACGACCTCACCGTGGACGGCGCTATGACCGACCCCAAGGGTGACCGTTCCAAGGCCCCCAGCCAGCAGGCTGATCCCGACATGTACGTTCATGTTGTGGAGCGCCGTCCCGACGGCATCGTGGTCTGCGGTGCCAAGTGCCACCAGACCGGCTCCATCAACTCCCACTGGCACATCTTCATGCCCACCATCTCCATGGGTGAGGCCGATAAGGATTGGGCTGTCAGCTTTGCCTGCCCCACCGACGCCGAGGGCATGTACATGATCTACGGCCGTCAGTCCTGCGACACCCGGAAGATGGAGGAAGACGCCTCTATCGACGTGGGCAACGCCAAGTTCGGCGGCCAGGAGGCTCTGGTGGTTCTGGATCACGTGTTCATCCCCAACGAGTACATCTTCCTCAACGGCGAGTATGAGTTCGCCGGTATGATCGTGGAGCGCTTCGCCGGTTATCACCGCCAGTCCTACGGCGGCTGCAAGGTGGGCGTGGGCGACACCCTGATCGGCGCCGCCGCTCTGGCCGCTGAGTACAACGGCGTGGAGAAGGCCAGCGCTGTCAAGGACAAGCTCATCGAGATGACCCACCTGAACGAGACCCTGTTCTGCTGCGGCATCGCCTGCTCCGCTCAGGGCTTTAAGACCAAGGCGGGCAACTACCAGATCGACCTGCTGCTGGCCAATGTCTGCAAGCAGAACGTGACCCGCTTCCCCTACGAGATCGTCCGTCTGGCAGAGGACATTGCCGGCGGTCTGATGGTCACCATGCCCTCTCAGGTGGACTTCCACAGCGATATGGTTGTTGGCCGGAACGGCGAGACCATCGGCCAGATCTGCAACAAGTTCTTTGCCGCCCGCGAGGGTGTTTCCACCGAGAACCGTCAGCGCATCATGCGCTTCATCGAGAACCTGTGCCTGGGCGCAGCCGCTGTCGGCTACCGCACCGAGTCCATGCACGGCGCCGGTTCTCCCCAGGCCCAGCGCATCATGATCGCCCGTCAGGGCAACATCCAGGGCAAGAAGCAGCTTGCTAAGGACATCGCCGGCATCGTCGACTAAAGTTATAGGGGGGGATCGCATCCCCCCTCTCCCTCACACGGTGAGGAAGCCGTGCCCCGGCACGGGCAGGCATGTTTCAAGCAAGTAAAACTCGCTTGAAGCGCATTTCAATTGTGATATTTGTCCCTGCGACATATCAATATAGCCTTTCCAAAACTGATATAAGGAGAAAGCATTATGGATTTCAATCTGAGCCCTGAGCATCTGTTGATCCGGAAGATGATGGCTGAGTTCACCGAGAACGAAGTGAAGCCCATCGCTGCCGAGACCGACGCCAAGACCCTCTATCCCCGCGAGAACATCGAAAAGCTGTTCGACCTGGGCGTGATGGGCATGTGCATCCCCAAGGAGTACGGCGGACAGGGTGCTGACCCTCTGGCCAGCGCCATCTGCATCGAGGAGCTGTCCAAGCAGTGCGCCTCCACCGGCGATATCGTGGCTACCCACAACGGCCTGTGCTGCGATCCCATCCTGACTCACGGCACCGAGGAGCAGAAGGCCAAGTATCTGCCCATGCTGTCCACCGGTCACAAGGTCGGCGCCTTCGCTCTGACTGAGCCCAACGCCGGTTCCGACGCTTCCAAGGGTCAGACCGAGGCCAAGCTGGAGGGCGACCACTATGTGATGAACGGCTCCAAGATCTTCATCACCAACGGCTATGTGGCCGATGTGTTCGTGGTCTTTGCCATGACCGATAAGTCCAAGGGCACCAAGGGCATCTCCGCCTTCATCGTGGAGTCCTCCTTCCCCGGCTTCTCCGTCGGCAAGCACGAGGAGAAGATGGGCCTGCACGGCTCTCCCACGGCTGAGATCGTGTTCACCGACATGATCGTCCCCAAGGAGAACATGCTGGGCCGCGAGGGCAAGGGCTTCAACATCGCCATGCAGACCCTGGACGGCGGCCGTATCGGCATTGCCGCTCAGTCCCTGGGTATTGCCGAGGGCGCTCTGGAAGAGGCCAAGGCTTACACCAAGGGCCGTGTCCAGTTCGGCAAGCCCATCAGCAAGTTCCAGAACACCCAGTTCACCTTCGCTGACATGGAGCTGGGCTGCGAGGCCGGTCGTCTGCTGACCTACCAGGCCGCCATGAAGAAGGGTTCCGGTGAGCGCTACACCAAGGAGGCCGCCATGGCCAAGCTGTTCTGCTCTGAGCACGCTATGAAGACCACCACCAAGGCGCTGCAGATGTTCGGCGGCTACGGCTACACCAAGGATTATCCCATGGAGCGCATGATGCGCGACGCCAAGATCACGGAGATCTACGAGGGCACCAGCGAGGTCCAGCGTATCGTCATCTCCGCCAACATGGGCCTGTAAGGAGGAGAAGTCGAAATGAAGATTTATGTTTGTGTCAAGCAGGTTCCCGATACCTCCGGTAAGGTGGCTGTCAATCCCGACGGCACTCTGAACCGTGCTTCCATGCAGACCATCACCAACCCCGATGATATGAACGCTGTTGAGGCCGCCCTGAAGCTGAAGGACGCCACCGGCTGCAAGGTCACCGTTGTCACCATGGGCCCCCCTCCCGCCGCCGGTATGCTGCGTGAGCTGATGGCTATGGGCGCTGACGAGGGCGTGCTGGTTTCCGCCCGCGAGTTCGGCGGTTCCGATACCTACGCTACCTCCCAGATCCTGGCCGCCGCTCTGAGCACCCTGGGTGTTGAGAAGGACGATATCGTGATGTGCGGCCGTCAGGCTATCGATGGCGATACCGCTCAGGTCGGTCCCCAGATCGCTGAGAAGCTGCACCTGCCCCAGGTCACCTATGCCGCCGACATCAAGAAGGACGGCGACACCATCACTGTCCAGCGCATGCTGGAGGATGGCTACATGACCATCAAGGTCCAGACTCCCTGCCTGCTGACCTGCATCAAGGAGC
>OLFY01001606.1_pt1 | contig 27298 bp, 29 predicted proteins | sample 1605611 | NCBI WGS metagenome assembly OLFY01 (sample SAMEA3888923, study PRJEB22519) | human gut metagenome | biome: human gut; feature: human-associated habitat; material: faeces | place: Denmark | collected 2011
TCATTTCTGAAGAAGTGTTCCAAAAAGTTCAGGAGCTGATTGCAAGCAGACGCAGGAAACGCAGAAACGGTACGACACAGATTTTCGCAGGATTGATAAAATGTGCAGACTGCGGATGGTCTTTAGCCTATGGGGAAAACAAGCAGAATAAGAACCCATACGGGTACTACCATTGCAGCAAGAACGGGCAGGGATTACGCCAGTGTTCCATGCACTATATCCGCTATGATGTACTGTATGCCTATGTGCTTGCAAGACTGCAATACTGGTCTATGCTGGCACAGAAAGACGAGGACAAGCTGCTGAAACGCCTGCTCAATGCCAGCGACAGGGAAAGAAACTCTGCGAAGAAAAAGCAGGCTGCGGAGCTGAAAAAGGCAGAGAAGCGTAAAGCCGAGGTTGACGGGCTGTTTGCTAAAATGTATGAGGACTGGTCTGCCGGACGCATAACCGAGTATAACTTCAATATGCTGTCCGAGAAGTACCAGAACGAGCAAAAGGAGCTTGAAACAAAAATAAGACAGCTTCACGAAACGATGGAAGCCGCCGTACAGACCGCAGCGGATGCTGAAAAGTGGATTGCCCTGATGAAACAGTATGTCAACCCTGTGGAGCTGACCGCCGAACTTCTGAACACTCTAATTGAAAAAATAACCGTCCACGAAGCTGTCAAGGGCGAGGACGGAAGCCGTGAGCAGGAAGTAGAAATCTACTACCGCTTCATCGGCAAAATCGACTGACCTTTCTTTTTTACCCAACAATATCTTTAATTAAGGGAGACGGGGGCCGGGTTTCCCGATGTATCTCTGCTGGAACCGCTGGCAGATGCGCTGCACTGCTCGGTGGTAAGTCTGCTGGAGGGACGGCTGGTGGAGGAACCGGCTGAGATCGACGTCCGGTCGGCTTTGACGGTGCTGATACGGGAGAGCCGTTCCGCTCTGCGGCGGGACTGGAGCCGCCGGTTCGGGATACTCTGCTGTCTGCTGATAGCGGGCTTTGTGATCTTTGGAATTTTGGATCGCAGCGGCGCGTTTCTTCAAAAGGTAGAGCGGTCCTACACAGTTGGGATCTGGCAGGATGGAGAGAAAATCGGCGAGACAGCCGTTACGATTTCCGGGGAGCGAAGCATCTGGGGACGGAGCTATGATGGGCGGTTTGCCATAGACGCAGTGGAGAAAACCTGTCGGGAACGCATGCAGGCAATGATCCGTTGGGAGAAGAAAGGCAACTGCGCCAATATCACATTTGCTGAGCCGGGATTTTTTGGCGTTCAGGCGGGGATCGAACATTTCTTGTACTGTGACCGGAAACTGAACTGGTTTGCCCTGTCCTTGGAGGATGGCCGGATCATCGCCAGCGATCAGGGGTGGGCCCAGCTTCAGGCGCTGCGGCCCTATGAATATCCGGTATATGTGAATTGAGAACGAAAAAGCAGACGCAGGTTTTATCCTGCGTCTGCTTCAGCGTGTCGAAAAAGTCTTTTCTCTCCGCTGAGCAAGTTTTCAGAACTTCATAAAAGTTCTGAAAACTTAGGATTTTAATGGCGCGGGACACCCCTCTTGGGTTTCCCGCGCACACCCTTCCTTACCGTCGCGGAGAATTTACTACTTTATCGACAGTCTCAAGCAGACGCGGGATCAAACCTGCGTCTGCTTTTTACCGTTGATCGAAAAAATTGTGTTTACAGAACCTTGGAGAGGACTTTAGCCACAGGACGGAATTGCTGCAAAAAAATGGCGATATAGCTAAAAACGCCATATTTGCATGGAAAATAGATAATTCATTCACGAATTGGCAAATGCTTGAATAATAGAATTAATATTTTGCGGAATATTCATTCTGGGCAGCTCATCAGCCCCAACTGGTAAAAGGCCACGGCGCTGGCTGCCGCCACATTCAGGGAGTCCACCCCGTGAGTCATGGGAATCATCACCGTATAGTCGCAGTGAGCAATGGTGTCGGAGGCCAGTCCGTCCCCCTCCGTGCCCATGACCACCGCCAGCTTGGGCTCCCGGGCAAGATGAGGGTCATTCAGACGGATGGAGTCCTCCCGCAAGGCCATGGCAGCAGTCTTGAAGCCGTATTGCCGCAAAGTCTCCGTCCAATCCACACCCTCTGGCAGATAGGTCCAAGGCACCAGAAAAACGTTGCCCATGCTGACCCGGCTGGCCCGGCGGTAAAGGGGGATCACTGCCGGCGGCAGTCAGCAGCACCGCATCCATCCCCAACGCCGCTGCGGAACGGAAAATGGCGCCAATGTTGGTAGGGTTCATCACGTTTTCCAGTACGGCGATCCGCCGGGACTTGGCGCAGATCTCCTCCACCGTGGGCAGCGGCGGCCGCCGCATGGCGCAGAGCATCCCACGGGTCAGGTGAAAGCCGGTGAGTTGGGTCAGGACCTCCAGCTCCGCCGCATAGACGGGAATATCTGCCGGACAGCGGGCCAGGATCTCCGCACCCTTGCCGTTGACGTGCTTCGTCTCCATCAGGAAGGATACCGGCGTACACCCGGCGTCCAGCGCCCGGCCAATGACCAGAGGACTTTCCGCTACGAACAGGGCGTTGGCCGGGTCTGCCCGGTTCAAAAGCTGATTTTCCGTCAGCCGGGCATAAATATCCAGTTCCGGGGCGGCAAAATCGGTGATGGGGATGATCGTAGGCATGGCGGCTTCCTCCTGCGCGGTATCGTTTGAAAATGGGGCGATGCGACAAAAAACTCTGTCCCTCTATTATAAAGGGACAGAGTGGGAAAGGCAAGAGGTGTTACAGCTCCGGGGACCGCTTTCGGCCAAGACCTCCGGCAGGGATCAGAGAAGCGGCTCCGGCAGGTACCCGATAGATCAGGGGATAGGCTGCGGCGCAGACAGCCAGCCCCGCCAGCACATCCAGAACGGAGTGCTGCTTGAGGAATACGGTAGACAGGCTGATGAGCACGGCCATGGTCAGAAAGCCCAGCCGCCAGCCCTTGGCGCGGAAGCGCCGGATGTCCCGGGCAGCGAAGTACACCGCAAAGGAGCCGATGACGTGAATAGAAGGGCAGACGTTGGTGTTGGTGTCTGCGGCGTACAGCTTTGCGGTGAACCGCGTCAGCAGGTCGCCGCCCAGCAGTGTGGGCCGCAGATGCTGGCAGTTGGGGAAGAGAAGGTAGGTCACCAGAGCAAAGGAGTACGTCAGGATGATGAACCACATCATCCGCCGGAAAGCGGGGATGTTATAAAGTAAGGTGTAGAGCAGCATCCCTCCTACAAAGAGAAACCAGAACGCGTAGGGGATGACGAACCACTTGCAGAAGGGGATCCAATGATCCAGCGCGCAGCGCATGGGGGCGTAGTAGACGGTAGGGCGGTAGTTTTCCAGATAACAGAATACCAGACTGAAAATCGGCCAGAACAGCAGCAGCTTCAGATGCCGGAACTGCGGGGTATTCAGCCGGCTCAGACGGAACTGACGGTAATCGATTAGAGGCAGCTTCATAATCAGGATCCTCTCAGCCGCGGAAAAACGCGGCATGTCAGTAAAATTAAAATCACATTTTGGAGATTATAGGCGGTTCTGCGAGAAAAAGTGTGAAAAAATTTTTAACAAATATTAAACACTTGCAGAGAATGGAACATAGCGCCGCTGGCCGGAAAAAACGGCAGGCACCTTCGCAAAAGCTTGCTTAGGAAATCTTAACAAAAATTAACGGCTGTTTTGTGCAAAATGACCATTGCAAAAATCGGGGAAAGCGATAGAATAAGGTCCTTGTGAAAAAATGTGTGTATGCGGTGGAACCGCATGGAGAGGAGTTTTTTGTGTCATACCATTATTTACTGGATCTGGCGTTGATTTTGTTAAGTACGAAGCTGCTGGGCCTTCTGACACAGCGGTTTCAGATGCCTCAGGTAGTGGGCGCTTTGCTGGCGGGCCTGATCCTTGGCCCTGCGGGACTGAATGTTCTGACAGAAACTGAATTTATTTCCCAGCTCAGCGAATTGGGCGTCATCGTGCTGATGTTCTCCGCCGGTATGGGAACGGACATCAACGAACTGAAGCACAGCGGCAAGGCTGGCTTTTGGGTGGCTCTGCTGGGTGTGATCGTGCCCCTGCTCATGGGTACGGCTCTGGCATGGGGCGCTGCCGCCGCAGGCTTGATCGAGAGCAACGGTATGCTGGAAAATGTATTTGTGGGTACGATCCTTACGGCGACCTCAGTCAGCATCACGGTGGAGACCCTGAAGGAGATGGGCAAGCTGGAAACGAAGGTGGGCAACACCATTCTGGCAGCAGCCCTGATCGACGATGTGCTGGGTCTTGTGGCGCTGACTCTGGTCAGCAGTCTGGCCGGCGGCGGGGAGAGCGTTGGACTGGTCCTGCTGAAGATCCTGGGCTTCTTTATCTTCGCGGCTGTGGCCGGTGTGGGAGCCAACCGCCTGTTTTGCTGGATGCTGAAGCGGCAGGGAGGCTGGGCCACCCACCGCAACTCCGTTCTGGCCTTTGTGCTCTGCCTGGTGATGGCCTACTGCGCGGAGGAGTTTTTTGGCGTGGCGGACATCACCGGCGCCTATGCCGCCGGTCTGGCCGTGGCCTGCACCCCCAAGGGAACCTATATCCAGTCCAAGTATAATCCGCTTGGCTATCTGCTGCTGACGCCGGTGTTCTTCGCCGCCATCGGTATCAACGTCAAGCTGGACGGCGTCAGCGGCGGGATGCTGGCATTTTCCGTCCTGCTGCTGGTGATCTCCGTTATTTCCAAGCTGGCGGGCTGCGGCTTGGGCGCAAAGCTCTGCGGCTTTACGGAGCGGGAGAGTATTCAGGTGGGCGTGGGCATGGTCTGCCGCGGCGAGGTGGCATTGATCGTAGCCAACCGGGGGCTGTCCATGGGCGTCCTCAGCAGTGCGATGATGACGCCGGTGGTCATTACCGTGGTAGGCGGCACGATCCTGACGCCGATCCTGCTGAAGCTGGTTTTCCGCGGCGAACCGCAGGAAAAGCTGGTGGAGAGCCGCTTGGCGGACCGCTACGAGAAGCCGGAGCAGCTGGAGGACGCCTCTCAGCAGCTGTTGGATGCTGATGCGGCCATGATGCGGAAGAACAAGTAACACGGCTGCCAAAGAAGGCCCATTCAATTTTAAATCTGTAATAGAAACATACGAAGAACCGCCCCGGTCTTGCCGTGAAGCAAGACCGGGGCGGTTTTTGGCAGATGATTATGTGGTCATAGGGCAGTGGGCAGCATGGCCGCGCCGATGATCCCGGCGTGGTAGCCCAGCGTACAGCCGAGGATGCGGGTGTGAGTCTGCAAATACTGATTGCCGTAGACCTGAGGCGCAACGGCTTCCCGCAGGGGAGCCAGCAGAGCCTCTCCCTGATTGGCGATGCCGCCGGAGAGAGCCACCACCTCGGGATAGAAACAGTTGATGATGTTGGCGATGCCCACGGAGAGGTAGTGGATGTACCGATCCACCACGGCGGCGGCGGTGGGGTCGCCCTGCTCTTTGGCCTGAAAGACGGTCCGGCCGTTCACCTCTCCCACCTCCGCGGCGGTGGCGTGGAGAAGGCTCTCCGGGTGCTGGGCCATAGCCTCCTTGGCCATGCGGATCAGTCCGGTGGCGGAGGCGTAGGTCTCAAAGCAGCCCTTTCTTCCGCAAGCGCAGAGCGCGCCGCCGTCCTCAATTACCATGTGTCCCAGCTCCGCCGCACCGCCGGTGCAGCCCGTCAGGATCTTTCCATTCAGCACCACACCGCTGCCTACGCCGGTACCAAGCGTCAGGATCACGGCGCTGTCCACATTCTGAGCACAGCCCGCCACTACCTCGCCCAGCGCGGCGGCGTTGGCGTCATTGGCCAGACGGACGGTATAACCGCTGTATTTCTGAACGGCGGCCCGGAGATCAAAATTTTCCCAATGGAGGTTGGCGGAGTAGCGGACGATACCGCTGTGATCCTCCACAATGCCGGGACAGCCCACGCCCACGCCGCCGATCGCCTGGGGATCGTATCCTTCCGCCAGAGCTGTGATCAGCCCTGCGATCTCGCGGGCCACGTGCTCAGGCCCTGATTCCCTCTGGGTGGGGCAGAAGGCTTCCTTCAGGATCGTGCCGCCTTCTGTGACAACGGCCCCTTTGATGCTGGTGCCGCCGAGATCAATACCGATGTAGTGCATACGTTACCTCCTTGATACATTCCCCGCAGGGCGGTGAGAAATTTAACTTATATGCAATTATATAGCAGAAGCCGGAAAGAAGCAAACGGTTCCGGCGGGAAGTGCGGAAAAATTGGCGGACGGCATCTTCTGTACCGGGATTTGGCGGGGGGCCTTTTGTGCAGAGCTTCAAAAGTTGAAATGAAAATTTTACAGATTGCTGTCTTTTCATAAGAACAGGTTTGTGATAAAATGACTGAGAAAAACGATTACTTCATAATGGGAGAGAATCGGCGTTTCTTTTGAAATGGCGGAAGGAGTGCGTGAGATGCGAAAGACAAAGATTGTATGTACCCTTGGCCCCTCCACGGACAGGGAAGGCGTCCTGCGGGAGATGATCCAGGCGGGAATGAACGTGGCCCGCTTCAACTTTTCCCACGGGACCCACGCGGAGCATAAGGCGCGGCTGGACGCGCTGAAGGCGCTGCGGGAAGAACTGGACGCCCCGGTGGCGGCCATGCTGGATACCAAGGGCCCTGAGGTTCGTCTGAAGGACTTTGCCGGTGGACGGGTCCATCTGACCGCCGGTCAGGAATTCACCCTGACCACCGTTCAGGTGGAGGGCGATGCGCACCGCTGTTCCATTACCTACGGAGAACTGCCCGGTGACGTCAAAGCGGGAGATACCATCCTGCTGGACGATGGTCTGGTGCGGCTGACTGTTCTGGAGACCAGCGAGACGGAGATCCGCTGCCGGGTGGAAAATGACGGTGATATGAAGAACCACAAGGGGGTCAACGTCCCCGGTGTGCGGCTGAATATGCCCTACATGAGCCAGCAGGACCGGGACGATCTCCTCTTCGGCGCGGAGCAGGGGTTCGACTATGTGGCAGCCAGCTTTGTCCGTTCTGCCGCAGATGTACGGGAACTGCGGCACGTGCTGGACCAGGCGGGTTCCCGGATGCGGATCATCGCCAAGATCGAAAATCAGGAGGGTGTCAGCAATCTTCCGGAGATCCTGGACGCGGCGGACGGCATCATGGTGGCTCGCGGCGATATGGGTGTGGAGATCGACTTTGCGGAGATCCCCCTGATCCAAAAGAATATGATCGCCCGGTGCGTGGCCTGCGGCAAGCCGGTCATCACCGCTACGCAGATGCTGGATTCCATGATGGAAAATCCCCGGCCCACCCGTGCGGAGATCACCGACGTGGCCAACGCCATCTATGACGGCACCTCTGCCATCATGCTCTCCGGCGAGACGGCAGCAGGCCGATATCCGGTGGAATCCGTGAAAACCATGGACGCCATCGCCCGGCGGACGGAGAGTGACATCAACCATGTCAAGCGCATGACCCAGATGGCCGGCGGACGAAACCGGCTTTCCGTGGCGGCGGCTACCGCCCACGCCGCCTGCACCACGGCGCAGGAGATCGGAGCGGATGCCATTCTCACCGTCAGCCAGCGGGGCACTACCGCCCGGTTGGTGAGCCGCTTCCATCCCGGCACCCCCATCATCGCCTGCCTGCTGGATCAGCAGGTCCGGCGGCAGATGGCCCTGTACTGGGGCGTGGAGCCTATTATGATGCCCTACGCCAGCAGCACTGACGAGCTGGTGGACTTTGCTGTTCAGGCGGCGGCCCAAGCGGGTGTGGTCCACGAGGGCGATCTGGTGGTAGTCACCGCCGGCGTGCCGGTGGGCGTGGCCGGAACCACAAACATGATCCGAATTCAGCAGGTGGGCGGCGCTCTGGTGAACGCCGTGGGCATCGGGGAGAAAAAAGCCTCCGGTCCGCTGTGCATCTGCCGCAGCACTGACGAGGTGGCGGAGAAATTCCAGCCCGGCGATGTTCTGGTGGTGCCCTATACCACCAATAAGCTGTTGCCCTATATCCGGCAGGCGGCGGCGGTCATCACTGAGGAGGCCAGCGTGGAGTGCCATACCGCCACCATCGGACTGGCTCTGGACAAGCCGGTGATCGTGGGAGCCGCCGGTGCTGTTCAGCGGCTGACGGATGGCACGATGGTCACGGTGGACTGCGCCCGCGGTCTGGTCCGGGCCATGCCCTGAATTACTGTATATAACCGCATGTATTAGAAGCCCGGGAGGAATTATTCCTCCCGGGCTTTTCTGTACCATCTGCATACAGGTAAGCTTGTCCTCGTGAGCGGATGGTGGGCTTGAGAAAGCAGAAAAAGTATTGTATGCTATACATGCAGGAACATTTTGCAATTTTTAGCGTCTGTATTGATCTAAGGCAAATGACAAATTTGAAAAGAGGGGGATGGCTGCATGAAAAAGAAAGTGATGATCGGCATCTGCGTCTTGCTGGCGATCGTTCTTCTGGTACCGATCCCCATGCGTCTGAAAGACGGCGGCACAGTTGTCTATCGAGCAGTCTTGTATCAGGTTGAAGACGTACATAGGCTGGGTGCGGTGGATGCGCCTGAGGATGAATACCTTGAAGGAATGATCGTAAGAATTCTTGGGATGGAAGTTTACAACAGTGTTGAATAAGCGTTTGCTTTGGCGGACTGAATAGCACATACTGAAAATAAATAGGAGCAAGGCCGAAAGATGCCCTGCTCCTGTTTTGCACCCCTGATAAAGAAAGGTTGGTTGACCAAGCGGCAATCAACTTAAAAAGGAGATAAAAATCGCACTGCCGTGGACAAGCGAAACAAGCCATGCTATAATAAAAAAATACGTTTGGCCGCTTTCTATATTTAAGGATCGGCGGCTGTTTTTGAAAGGATCATAGCGATGAAGCAGTGCGATAAAAAGTCCCTCCTGACTCTCTGCCTCGGCGCCGCGGGTATGTCCTTGCGGCTGCTGCAAAACATGACCGGGTTTGAACCGGGCACCGGACTGCCCATTCCCGGCAGTATTCCGGGAATTTTGTTGCCGGTGCTGCTGGCGCTGTCGGCGGTGATGCTGTTCCGGATGAACAGCAAGCTGCCCAAGGGACCGGTGGAGGTCCCGCTGTCACGGCTCCTGAACTGGAATGACAAGGAGGGGCTGTTTGCGATTTTGGCTGGCGGCTGTGTCATGGCGCTTTCCGGTGTCCTTGAAATCGCCAATGCGTTTGGAAGAACGGCTACGGCGGTATCTGCGGACGGCATGGAGATCGTTACAGTCAGCGCTGGGACCGGCCGCTCTGGTGTGGTGATGGGCCTGCTGGCCGTTGTCGCCGGGATCTGCCTGCTGGCAGGAATGGCCATCTGCCGCAAAACGCCGGATACGGAACCCCAGATCCTGCTGGCGGTGCCGGTGCTGCTGCTGGCCCGGCTGATCTTCGCCTACCGGCTGTATTCCGTTGACCCGGTGCTGGCGAACTACTATCTGGAACTGCTGGGGCTGATGCTGCTGATCCTGGCCTCCTACCGGCTCTCCGGCTTTGCTGTTCAGGCGGGCGGACCCCGGATGTTCGGGTTCTATGCCGACCTGACGGCCATTCTGGCCGTGACGCTGCTGGCGGACGGCCACAGCGCCGCATTGCTGCCGCTGGGCGGTGCCGCCGCTCTGGAGGGCTTCCAAAGAGCCATGAGAATGTCCGGCGCTGCAAAGGGCAAAACGGAAGAATAAAAAAGTGCATGGCCCTGACGGCTTCCGTCAGGGCCATGTTTTTGCAGCAGACATACAAAAAGACCGTCTTTCGACGGTCTCTTTGTATATGATTGGGAAGATTGGATGAAAAGAAGTTTTGTCTCTTGCAAGTATTAAGATACAGGAGAATTATTAAGCAAACCAGCAGGAGTTGTTACAAAAGTTTTAAATCTCTCCGCGTTTCTTAAAAACTTTGTGTCGACGGCTTTCCCCGACGGAGCTTTTCGAAAAATTCCGCCAGTACCGCTTGACAGTCCTCTGCCAAAATTCCGCCCACCAGAGCGGGCCGGTGAGGGAACTGCTCCATAAACAGGTTGGTCACGCCGCCGCAGGCGCCGAAGGCACTGTCCCGTGCACCGTAGAACACCTTGGGAATCCGGGCGTTGAGAATGGCCCCGGCGCACATGGGGCACGGCTCCAGCGTCACATATAACGCGCAGTTGTCCAGCCGCCAGCTGCCCAGCGCGGCGTTGGCCTGGGCCATGGCCTCCATTTCCGCGTGGGAGCAGACCGCCTGCTTTTCCTCCCGGCGGTTCCGCCCCCGGCCGATCACGGCCCCGTCCCGGACGATGACGCACCCCACCGGGACCTCACCGGCATCGGCGGCTTCCCGGGCCAATTCTAGGGCTTGAGACATATAGTATTCATGCGGCTTTGTCATGTGAGTCCTCCTGTATGAAAAATGGTATATTTGTCAAGACTTCCCGTAAACTGATAGTGCCGAGACAGGAACTGCCCCGGCGGTGGGAGGGAGATTATGATGAAACAATCCAGAAAATACGCCCCGGACCCGGAAACGCTGGCGCTGCGGGCGGAACTGCAAGCGGCCCAGAGTGAGCTGGCTCTGGCTTACCGGCAATTCGATCAGGCAACGGCCCCGGAGCTGGTGGAGTCCTGTATTTACCGCATCAGCGCTGCCAAGGCCCGGTGTGATTACTACCTCCGGGTGCTGAAGGCGCGGGAGCCTGTGGCGGCGGGATCCGCCAAGGGAGGGGCTGTATGGACCTGAATCAGAAAATCATTGCCGGCTTGCTGCTGGCTTTTTTTCTCATCACACTGCTGCGGATCTTCCGGACGCCCCTGCGCCTTGCCCTGAAGCTGCTGATGAACACGGCACTGGGGTTTCTGGCTCTGTGGGCGGTGAACGCCACCGCTGCCGTTACCGGTGTTGCGCTGGGACTGAACCTGCTGAACGCCCTGACCGTCGGCGTTTTGGGGCTGCCGGGTTTCGTGCTGCTGTTGTTGGCGCAGTGGGTGCTGTAAGGGTACATAGCTTGTCCTGCCGCAGGGGATGTCATGCCCCTGCGGCATTTTCAAAAATACAATTTTAGATTTCGGGAGATAATGAGAGAAAAACAGAGATTTTAAGAGATTTGTATGAGCTAAATAAAAACCGTGTTGACATGGATGAGAAATCATGGTATAACTATCCATGCTCCGATTTTACCCCGGAGCTCTTGATTTGTAAAGAAATCAAATTTATATACGGAGGAAACGATCCATGTCCACTTTTATGGCGAACAAGGCCAACATCGAGCGCAAGTGGTACATCCTGGACGCTGCCGGTAAGCCCCTGGGCAAAACCGCCGTTCGGGCTGCTGACCTGCTGCGCGGCAAGACCAAGGTTACCTACACTCCCAACGCTGACTGCGGTGACAACGTCATCATCATCAACGCTGGCCAGGCTGTCCTGACCGGCAAGAAGCCCGAGCAGAAGATTTACCGGACTCACTCCGGTTGGATCGGCGGTCTGAAGGAGACCAAGTACCGCATCCTGATGCAGGAGAAGCCCGAGACTGCTATGCGTGTGGCTGTCCGCGGCATGATGCCCCGGAACACCGTCTGCAAGGATTCTCTGAAGCGCCTGCACATCTACGCTGACGCCAACTATGAGCAGCAGGCTCAAAAGCCCATCGTGCTGGAGTAAGGAGGAGTAAGAGAATGTATCAGTCTAAGAAGCCTTATCTGTATGGCACCGGCCGCCGTAAGTCCTCTGTGGCCCGCGTCCATCTGTTCCCCAACGGCACCGGCTCCATCACCATCAACGGTCATGACATCGACGAGTATTTTGGCCTGGAGACCCTGAAGATGGTCGTCCGTCAGCCCCTGGAGGCTACCGGCAACACCGGCAAGATGGACATCGTGGCTACCGTCACCGGCGGCGGCGTGTCCGGTCAGGCCGGCGCTCTGCGTCACGGTGTGGCCCGCGCTCTGCTGCTGGCCAGCGAGGATAACCGCGCCATCCTGAAGAAGGCCGGTTTCCTGACCCGCGATCCTCGTATGAAGGAGCGTAAGAAGCCCGGCCTCAAGGCCGCCCGTCGCGCTCCCCAGTTCTCCAAGCGCTAAAAAAGTCCTCTTTTCCCCGGAAAACTTCGGTTTTCCGGGGTTTTTCTTTACCTTTTATTCGGATACCTAAATCTGTGGGGTCTGATTTTTGAGGAAATCGACCACAATATGTTGCGGTCTGAAGAAAATTAACCACTATTTTTGAGGTGGGAAAAGTGGTGTAAAGCCCGTTTGAGGTGGGAAAAGTGGTGTGAAAAAACGCATCATAAATGGCGTAAAAAATGGGCAATCCCTGTGTGAATACAAGGTTGCCCATTCTGCATAAACTTTCAGATACAATTATTCGATATTACGGCGTCTTCATTCCCCGTTCGGATTTTTTGAGATACTTATCAATCTGTGCCTGAGTAAACTGCACTTTGCAGCCGGGGCGCACCTGATAGTATCTGATCCGCTTGTCTTCCCGGAGTGCATCCAGCGTCTTGAGCGAGATCCCCAGGATCTTCGCTGTTTCTTTTCTTGAGAACATTTCCATATATCATCGCTCCTTTTATGAATTTCGATTTGAGTCAACAAATCCCTTCATAAATAAGGAGAAAACAGGGAGTGAAATATCACCCCCTGTTCTGCTTTTTTAGATTTTATTTTCTTTGCCGCTATCGGCGCTCAGTGAAAATGCCTGCTTTCCGTTGAAGCGTTCTTTGAGCCTGCTCATTTGGAATTCCAGTTCATCATAGATCTGCTGAAGTTCCTCCTCACTGTACTCATAGGACACCTTTGCGGAACAGTTCCCCAACTTCTCAAAATCATCAATCAGTGTTGTATGCCTTATAATTGTCGGCATCACGGTACAAGTATTCAATCTTTGTGTTCATTACAAATTCTCCTAGTCAACCCATTTCGGGTTGTCAAAGATCCTTGCAGCGTAGAGCTCAAGCGTGTAATGCTCCAGTTCTGCTTTCGTCTTTAACCAATAGGTGTGCTCCTTCTCCCACTCCAGGAGTTTATCGAACAAGTCTTCTTCGTGGCTCCGGACAATGAGCTCACGCACCAAATCGAGCCAGACATCGTTCCTGATGTCTCCAAGATCCGTCTGGATACCATTGCGGTACCCGTACTTCTTATCTCTCCCAGAACCAGAAAGAAGAATCGATTGACCAGTGCTGAAATGTGCGTGTAGATCTTTATGCGTGAGTTGATCTCTGTTAGGAACTGCCGATAGTGAGTCAATAATCGTGCGCGGATACATAGACATACTTCCATTCTGGTAAGTCTTACGGATTAACGGTCGAAAATGCAACAAATCGATCATAATGAGCAAAAAAGGAAAACCGCGCCACACTGTTGTCGCCGTTCTGTGATATAATCGAACTATGTCGAATAATCAATTCCCTTTGGATCAGCCGCATCCGACCATCATCAAGAAACGACCGGATTGACAATGCACATATTATGTAGTATTATTGTAGTGCAAAGGAGGCTTGAACATGGATTCCAACATGACTTTTCGCATTGATTCTGAAGTGAAAGCGCAAATGGCAGCCATCTGTGATGCACTGGGCATGTCAACTTCTACTGCCTTTAATATTTTTGCCAATGCCTTTGTTCGAGCAAAAGGCATGCCTTTTGCTGTCACGATTCAGGAGCCTGTAACAGCTGTGAGCCGCGAAAAAATGCTGGCGGACACCGATCAACTATTGAGCGAGTTCGCTTCTGACTATAAGAGGATGGCAGAATGATTTGGGTTACAGCAGAAGATGTCGTAGCGATTCATAGCCGTATCATTCAAGTTTCTGGTGGCATTGATGGTCTGCGTGATCGTGCTGGATTAGAAGCGGCTATTGCCGCACCCCTTCAATCATTTGGAGGAGAAGATCTTTTTCCAACTGACATAGAGAAAATCGCTCGTATTGGGTTTGGGTTAGCGTCCAATCACGCATTTATCGATGGCAATAAGCGAATTGGCGCCATGGTCACGCAACTGCTACTCAAATGGAATGGATATCAGTTCCAATTGGAGCAGAATGAGCTGGCCGATATGTTCATTGATATCGCGGATGGCACAAAGGACGAAACGGAGCTTCGGTATTGGATCAACGACCATATTGAATAACGAAAAGGTTGCCTCACGCAATAATGTGAGGCAACCTTTTTGTTAAAGCCGACCTGATTTGACGAAAAAAAGCCGGGCTGTTTTGTCGGATAGCCGGAGTGTTTTGGCTGCATGGCCGAGTTGTTTTGTCATTTTATCGGCTGTTTGATGTGGCAAGCCACATTTCGTCATTTATAAAGGAACAAAACATTAGATTTTTCGTCTATTATCGTGTAAGATATAATAGAACTTGTGTCTATAACGAAAAACGAGGTGGTGTAGTATATGAAAGCACAGTCCAAAACGATAGGAATGGCTATTGGCGTTGTTTTAATAATTGCTATATTTACTGGGGTGGTGTTGAGCAGCCGGGGTCAAGCTATTTCAAGTGAAATTTCGGGAAATTCGGAGGGAGGTGCCGCATTGTCTCTCGCAAACACGGAGGATACAGAAATTATAATAAATGAACTCGCCTCGGAAATTCCCGAAACAGGCTTCTTTGCTTTGGGCCCCGACAACTACCATGAATACACAAAAGAAGAGCTTTTTGATTACTATGGGATTGAATTTGATATTTCAAGTGTTTTCCCCGACATGATTGAGGAGAACACCGGGTCTTATGGCATCTTCAAGTTCAGCGATGGAAGCGATATGCAGGGGCATAATTTCATATGGGCCAACCCTATCGGTAATGAGAAAGTAAGTATAGAAATAATCAAAGACGGAGCACCAAAGTCGGACAATACCCAAGTAACTAACGATAGTGCGCCATTGGCCTCTACAATTTCGGGAGAAAATGTAAATATATTCCGCTTTGACAGTGACGAGCAAAGTGGATATTATGCTGAGTTCGTCCACAAAAGTCTCGGGTTTACAGTCTATGGGTACAACTTCGATAAAGATGATTTTGTCAGGATTCTATCCTACTTAATTTCTTGTTAATGTGTTGCAAACTTTGCGGAATTTGTGATATAATTACTGAACAAATTATACAAGGAGGCTCGTAAAGATGAAAATCGGAAAGAAGTTCCTCTCGTTACTGATGGGAGTTGCGGTGCTTTTGGTTTCGAGTCTGCCCGCATTTGCAGCGGAGGTTGAGACAACAGACTGTGCTTCTGTCTCTTACGACTATGTTACCGAATTTGATGATGGTGGCAAAGACTATGTTTATATCATCGACGGCGTCAAGAACCATTATCTCGTTCCCCCTGATGATTTCGACCCCTTAACCGCAACGGACGAAGAATTGGACCGTTACTGTTTTCCTGACCGTCCAGAAGCAATGGCGTTATCTGATGCGGCCAACAGTGACTACTCAGATTGGTATTCTCTGATGGCCAACTATACTGGTACTCCAGAACCTGAAATCTCAGTTTCCGTTCAGCCCGTCAATCCTGAGCCGACTGCTCCTGTGACGAGAGCAACATCGGCCACTTCCTATAATTGGTCTGGTTATGTTTCCGACCTTGGCGATTCCAGCTCCAAATTTTATACACAGGCCCAAGTGGACTATACCCAGCCGACTATTAGTGCCATTGAGTCTGGGGCAGTTACCTTAAATTCTTATTGGATTGGCTTTGGTGGTTACAATGGTTCTGAGAAGCTGGTTCAGGCTGGTACAAGTACCTATGGGAAGAGTACACACAAAGCATGGTATGAATATCTGAGCGATACTGGCGAATCTGTTTATATGCAGTATATTGACTCATTAACAGTTAGTGCTGGAGACAGTATTCATGTTTACATCACATTCCAGAAAGCTAACAACAAATTTGAATATTATATTGCAAATAACACGACTGGCAAGAGTGCCAGCGGTTATGTAGAACTTGATGCAAGCAAGCAGTTTGATGGAACTACTGTTGAATGGGTTGTTGAGAGGTGTAAATCTGGTGGTTCGTTGACATCTCTTGGGGACTATGGGACGATGACCATGAAAAATTGCAAAGCTACCTTGAACAGTTCCAATACCTGGCTGAACTTGGGCAATCTTTCCAATCTGTACAAGGTGACTATGATTGGGTATGGAGGAAACACATTGAGTAGCCCTGGAAGTATTAGTTCCGGCACACAATTTACCTGCACCTTCAAGGATTATTCTTAAAGCGATTTTCCCATTAAATATGTGTGTAGGTATTCCCTATCTGCCACTTGGTGGGCTACTGGCCTGCCAAGTGGCTTTTTTAGCGGAATAGCGATTGAGAGCAGAATCTCATATTACAATGAATTGCGGTTGCGGCGCATTTTCATCGTTTGAGATCCTGCTCTCATGTCCTTTAGACCAAAGACATGATTAGTGTAGCACGATTTGAAAAGGCTCGCAATGGGGAGATAACAAGAATCTATGGCCAAGAGGAAGTTGTGTGCCCCGTCTGTGGTGGGGCCTTAAAAGTCCATGGAACCTGCATTCGAAAGGTTCGACAAGGGGACCATACGCACCAATACCATCTGAGGGTGATGGAGTGCCGCTGTTGCGGAAAGACTCACCGGGAACTGCCGGAGGGGATTATTCCTTACAAGCGGCACGGACTGAACTCCCTTTGTGAGATTGCTGAGGCCACAGAAACCCAGCACACTTGTGAGACCTCGACTTGGCTGCGCATCCGCTTCTGGCTTGCGTGGTTTCTTTGGTATGCCCAAAATATTATGGAAGGACTGATTGCGGCAGGACAAATTCCAGTGACATTTCACCCCGGCCATTCCCTGCGCCGACGGACGGCGAGTTTTGTCCGGCTGGCGGCAAACAGTGGAAATTGGGAACAGCATCGTTCCGCCATGACAAGGAAGTGTATCCCGTCTATACTGGTGCCATCTTAAAACACAGGAGGCGATGCCAGCAATGGAAATGAAGGACAAGAAGCTCGCCACGGAGGTTGCTGAAGAGCGTATGTCCATGATTGCACCCCTGCTGTCTCAGTATATGGACGGCGGCCAGGTTGCTCAAATCCGGCAGGAAATCTGTGAGCGCAACCAGATTTCCCAGAGAACCCTGGAACGGTATCTGAGCGCATATCTGAGTGGGGGATTTGACGCCCTGAAGCCACAGAGCAAATGCCCCGAGTATAAGTACAAAATCCCACAGGAGTTGCTTGACGAAGCCATCCAGCTCCGCAGGGAACTCCCCAGCCGAAGTATCCCGACCATTATTAAAATCCTGGAGCTGGAGGGAAAAGCGGAACCTGGATTTCTAAAGAGAACCACCTTGCAGGATGCCATGAGCAGAGCCGGATATGCTCAAGAAGAACGAGCCGTACAACCCCGAACTCTACCGAAAGGGCGACCGGCCACCTGCACACCATGAGGTTTCTGTGGATGAAGCCATCTTCATCCTCCAACGCCAGGGCTATCTGGTGACCGCTCCACCTACTGCATAGCCTTTAAGCATAACTTCTTTTTTGCCCGCTCTCAGGGGGGCTTGGTTTTATGCACCCTTTTTAAAATGGCGCTTACATCACAATGTTTCAACCTTAACCTCCAATCGTGGATGTTGTGGGAAGTGTAACAGATTATAACATACCATGTCAATAGGGAGTATCTTTTTTCTTGGATAGCGCTACCTATTCCTACCGATTTGTTCACTGTAGTATTTCGGCCTGCCAATCGAGGCAAAGCCGCTTTTCCCCGTCACCACCACATTGTTCGCTCCGCTGGCGCAGTGGATGATGAGCAATTCACCGTTTGCGTCCCTGCCGCCAACGATGCCAACATGGGAATTATCCGGATAGAACACTAAGTCACCGGGCTGTGCGTCCGCCCATGAAATATTGGTACAATAGCTGTGCTGCATGGTGGCTCCTCCGCCGTGGCCGATGACATAGCTGCCGCCGGACTGATTGTAGAAAACCCAATCCACAAAACCGCTGCAATCCAGCCCGTAGGGGCGGTAGGTCCCCGTGGTGGAGCTGCCTGCCGCTGTGACCTGCCGCAGCTCGCCCCACCGGACGTCCCAGCCGATCACAAGGCTCTTTCCTCCCCAAAAATAATTCACCTTGCCGACAAGAGAACAGGCGGTGCGTACCACCGCCTCGCGCTCCGGCGATAGATCTTCCGGCAGATCGCGGAGCAGCGCCGCCGTATCCCCGCTGACGGAGTACACATCCTCGATCAGCTCCAGCAGAAGCGCCCGCTGCTCCAGCAGCTCCTCCAGCGCCGCAATTTGATTGCGGTTGAAGTGATATGCGGTTTTCATCTCCTCTGCCGTTTTTGCGGTAATGGTGATATAGAGGTTTCGCTCCGTCCAGCCATCGTCATCACCGCTGCCGGGATGGTGAATGACCTCGATGCGGTGTGCAATGGTGGTCATGTCCCAAAAGACTGCTTTCAGGCGGGCAATGCGGTCGGCATCCATGGTGGCCACGTCCGCGGCGTCCGCATCGTTACTGCCTGCTACCTTCACCGCGAACACCGCCAGCACCTCGATCCAATCGGCAGGCTGGCCGGTCACGGAAATGGAATCATAATCATCTGCTGTTTGCAGGGCTTCCAGCCGCTCATTGAAATCATAGTTGACCTGCGCCACCGCAGCAGAGAGCGGCACAACGCCCGCCTCCCGGCTCTCGTTGGAAAAAAGGATACCAAAGGGGGACGCCACGATTGCCGCCACGAGGATCACCGTCAGGAGCAGCACCAGCACCACCGCACCGCCGCCTGCCGTCAGGATTGAACTGGCCGCAGACGCGACGCTTTTCCCAATCACTTTTGCGGCTTGCGTTGCGGTGCCGCTTAACTTTTTCGCAGTTTTGCCGCCACTCTGCGCCGATTTCTGAAGCATCTTCCGCTGCATCCTTCGCTGGGCTGCCGACTTTGCTTTCTGCATGACGCTTTGCGCAGGCTGTGCCTGCCGAAAGGCTCGGCTTTTTGGTGCGTGAACGCCTTCCTTGCGGGGTATCCCTCCGATTTTTGGTGGGGAGCCTTGCTGCTTTGCAGCCTCGGAGATCTGGAACGGATCTGCCGCTGTGCGCCCGCTGCCCTTCGGGGCAGCAGAGGTGCGGCGTTCCGTTGTTCTTTTTTCGGCCAAGTTCCGCCGATAGGCGGCTTTCGCGTCCTGTATAACTTTCTGCCGCCCACGCTCCTGCGGGGCGGCATTTGCGCTTTTTGTACCTCCGCGAGTTTGCGGAGAAATGGTCCGGTTTCCGACTTCATTTCGTGCAGCGGTTTCTACCGGAGAAAAGGCATATTCCATCGGTGTGTCGATGAAAACACTTTCCGAACCGATCGCCATATCTGCCGCGCTGTGACTTCCCACCACATTTTCTTTACTCTGTCGCAGCTTTCCTCGGTAGTGCTTTATCATGCGCCGCGAGGCATCCGCCGCCCCAGATGCGCCACGGCGCATATTTTTCTCCACACGGTCGGTGGCGTAGCGCACTGGGTCCCGGCTTTCCGGCTCCTTTTCCCTCTGCCGCTTATCCATGTGCTTTTTCAGAATGGAATTGGCATCTTTTGGCGCGGGGTTCTTCAACTTTGCCTTTGGCGTGTCCATGCCGGGTCTGATCTTCAAGTCCCGCATGGCGTCACTCCTCACCGGGGCGTGTTGACATTAGACGGTACAGCTCCGTATTTTTGGGCAGCTCATTGGCGAAGGGCACGATGGCTCCGCCCACCTTGATGAGCCCGTGGCCAGCCGGGGCATTGTCCACATAGCTCATTTGCGTATCCGATGCACCCAGCAGACGGGCAAGCTGCTCCCGGTCGGTGGTGGCCTGATTGAGCATCAGCAGAAACTCGGAGTTTGCAAACATCATACGCGCCGTATTGGACAGCAGACATTCCTCCACATTCTGTGTGATGCCGGTGAGCGTCGCACCGTATTTACGGAAACGCTTCCAGCACTTGTAGAGGAATTCGCTGCTGTAATTGGTAATGCTGTGTCCGCTGCCGCTCCCGTTGGCGAAAAACAGATAGATCTCGTCGATGTAGACATGGGTGTATTTTCCCTCTCTGCGGTTCTGGATAACGCGGTTGTAAATGGCGTCCAGCATCACCAGCAGGCCCACCGATTTCAGATTTTCACCCAAATCCTGAATGTCAAAGCAGAGGATACGGCTTTTTGTGTTGATATTGGTCTGGTGGGAGAACACATTCAGACTGCCCACCGTGAACAGCTCCAGCGCCAACGCAATGCGGTGCGCCTCCGGGTTGACCTGCTTCATCAGATCATCGTAAAGATTTTTCAGCGTAGGCGGCTCGCCCTGATAGTTTTTCAGATACTCCCGGTAGATGTTGCCCACGCTGCGGTCAATGATGGACTTCTCCTGCGGCTCGATCTTATCCGCGCCCATAAGCTGCTCGTAGAGCGACATGATATGGTTCCCTTTTGTATACTAGCTATAGAAAATGAAGATGACCGAGAATTTATGACTCGGTTGTATTTAGATTACAGCCGCCTGATGCAACAGCAAATCACTAAAATTGTCCAAGACGAGTGGGCTGCGGAAGACTTGATGCAAACTACCTTAGTGAAACTCATTGACAAGGTACAAGATTTGCGCACTAAAGACCGGAATCATCTGATCAACTACATTATATCTGCCTGCAAGAATCAAGCACGAAATTATATGAGAGATAAGAACAGGCACGCAGAATACTCCATTGATGAGTATCTTGATATGCCAAATCCCCATGATGGAGCGGATGAAATTGAAATGCGATTAGCGTACACAGATGAACTGGAGCATTTATCCAAAGTTTGGCCGAAGTTAGATGGGCGAAGTCGTTATCTGTTGGAAAGCCATTATATATTGGAAAAATCGCCGTATGAGATAGCAGCAAATTTAGGAATCAAGCCGGACAGTGTCAGAATGGCATTGACACGAGCTCGAAAAACTGCATATGCACTGTTAGCAAAAGAATAGTCCATTCAAAAGAGGGAGCACCTGCACGAAGGTGCCCCCTCAAAATTTTAGTAAAATTATCGAAAAAGGTGTTGCAAACTTCCTCAGTTATTGTTTCTATTAATAGGATTAACATAAAATCATGGGGGAGGTGAGGCCAATGTATCAGTAATCGTCGCAGTTTTTGACTATGTTCAGAAATTGCTGTAGTTGCAATTTGAATACGAAAATCAACTATCTTCGAAGAACTATAGTTATATTTTGTCACAGATAGTGTCGAACACCTAAAAATAGGCGCAAAAATTGCAGGAGGTAAAACTGATGAGAAAGAATACTAAGAAATTGTCCACTCTTGGATTAGCATTAGCATTACTACTTTCTATTTTCACTACAAGCGCTTACGCAGTATCCCTGCCTACATCCGAAGTAACGTCCGAACCTGTGACAGGCGAAACATCTCAGTTGGATGATTCCATTATTGCTGAAGCAACGACAGAGGACGCTACAGATACTACGAATCTGTTGGATGGCGTCATTGGAGAGGGAAAAACCGTATCATCCGAAGGTTCCTATGATTATCAATATTGGAAGTTGGAACTCTACGGAAGCGGTGCATCCTGTTGGACTCGTCTGAATTATGGCGGAACTGCAACTCTGATTGAAACTAATCTTGTTGTCGAACGCAGCAAGGGCACTGGGGGTCACTATGACTACTATACGCTTCACAATACGAATCGCTCCGCATCTACATGTTATAGCCGCTGGGATGACGGGTCAGATTTCGTAGCCCGTTCAGCGACTGGCTCTGGAGTAATTAACGGTACAACCGTAGATACGCTTAGCGTAAGTGGGTGGTGGTAAAATGTCGCACAGAGGTGACAAATATGGAATAGCCGCATTGCTGTTTCTGCTTTTGACGTTGCTTTCTTCCTGTGGGCAGCCTACCGGTCAGAATGTAGCGGCTGTTGACTATAATCAATATATTTCTGCACACGGAGCAGCCGCCTACACGGAAAATTTGTATATTTTCTTTGAGAACGGCTATCTAACCTGCATAGATTACTCCAATCCATCCCAATCGTCCCCTCTGTGCTTTCAAGCGGACTGCAACCACAGGAGCAGCACTTGCACCTCTTGGCTTAATACGCCATCAAGGGCTATCTATGCCTCGGGAGATAACCTATATTACATCGATTCGGACAAAAGCAAAACGCCCGGACTGTATCGTATGGATCTCAGTGGCGGCAGGCGAGAACGAGTAAAAGATCTGGAAATATTAGAAAACGAGTATTGGCCAGGAATTTCCACGTTTGGCTACTCCTTCCGGGTATATGGTTCCTACTTGGCTGTAGAATTGAATCTTCTAAAGAATGATTCGCGGCAAAGCATGATTTACCTTACGAGAATTGATGACAGAAGTGAGGGCGCTTTTGTGTTTGAAGGAAACGAAAACGGCGATGTGTTATATACTGCCATAGAATTCCGGGAAGACTGGATGTTTGTGGCGGAGAAAAATACCGCCGCAGGAACAAATACTCTATTGGGTTATGATCTCTCGAAGCAAAGTGCAGTCCCCCTTGTGGAAGGCTGGGATATAAATAACAGCTTTACCATGCAGGACAATGTGCTCTATTGGACAGTGACCGGCGAAGGAATCTATTCCATGGATATAGAGGAAAAATCTATAGTAAAGTACCGGGATTTAGACCCTGTTTTGGAGTACGGTGCTACAGCTTATGATGACCAGTATCTCTATCTGACAAACGCGATTCGCTATATGGATTATCAGGGCACCGTCCCGGCGGAGGGCAGGGGGATCATGGTATATGATTTTCATGGAAATTTGCAGCAGTTCATTCCCATGACACAGGAAGTAGGAAATGCCATGTTCCTCCTTTCTACCCCGGATTACGTCTTCTTCTATGATGACAGTACACACTCCTGTCATCCAGCTTGGTATATAGAAAAATCCGCTATAGCCTCCAATTCGGCTAAGATGCTCCCTGTGGAGTAATTGCGATGTCAGAATGGAAAAGGATTTTTCTCAACCGAATCTGGCTGGGAACTGCGGCTCTGTCTCTTTTGTTTAGTCTGGTCATTTACGCAACGGCTCAATCCTCTCGGGTGGGTAGTTCGGTGCTCGCTTACAGGGAGCATACAAATCAATGGACGCAGATTCTTTCTGTTGTTTCCCCCGAAGACGGCCTTGCTCTGTTAGAGCGGGAAAACCAGACCTTGCAGGGATGGAATACTGCAAGGATGCTAGTCCAGTTGGAAGAATGGCAAGGGCAAATAGACGAGGAAATACTGAACCGCTATCGGGAGCAGTACGAAAATCTGGATGAAATGCTCCACGCCGTGCGGAGCGAAACTGCGCCAGAGTTGGACATTGCTGTTCAAGAGTCGGTGGCCCGCTGGATAGATCGGATAGTTTATCAGATGGGCTATGCTGAGTTTGTGCAGTCGGTGTCGACGCAGGCTGCCGCCATCCGACGCAGCCCAATGTTCTCTGATTCCAACACCTTTGTATACCGCAACGCAGATCGGACGGAAGCAGACTATCTATCAACGACAGAAATACATCTAAAACTGTTACCAGGCGATGTGATTGAGTCGGTAATGGAGAACCATGTTGCCATGGTTTTCAGTCTGTTTTTAATGATGGTAACTATCGCACTAATTGTGGAACCTAAGAGGCTGGGGCTGGAAGCCTTGGAACAAAGCTGCGCCAGCGGCAGGGAAACTCTGGCCGGATGGAGGATTGGTGCAGTCGCTGTATCCGCGGTTGTGACTACAGTGTTGATGCAGGGCGGAATGTTTTTGCTGGGGATGCTGCTCTACCAACAGCCGATAGCGTTAAACGCTCCTGTGCAATCCATACCGCTTCTCCAGCACTGGGCAGCTCCAACTACGGTAGGAGTCTTCTTACTTTGGTATTTATTATTCAGTGCGGCAGGACTCTGGGCCATCGGACTACTACTGTGGCTGGTTCTGTCTCGGATGCCATCTCTTCCAGTCGGGCTAACCCTATGCGGCGGAATTTTATTCCTAGAGTACAACTGGATTCAGCGGTATGGGGTAAACGATGCTCTGTATCCTCTGTCTGGCTTTAATCTTTTCCGCCTACTCTTTCCGGCAGAAGCAGCAGAACGCTATCTGAACTATAATTTATTTGGTTTCCCAGTACGAGAGCGAACTGCTCTTTCCATCATTTCGGCAACGCTGATCTTAGCCTGTTCTACCGTGATCTTGCTTTCTGTTCATTTCGCCTTGGGGAATCGAAAAAATGGCACTGTGGCCAAGGCTTTCTACGCCTTGGCCAACAGGGTGCATTTATCTTGCCGCCCCAAGCCAGCGTTGGTATATGAGGCGAAAAAGCTTCTGCTGTACAGCGGCGGACTGCTCTTCTTAGCAGTAGCTGTGGTATTTCTGCAGACACAGATGGCACCTCCTATATCTCAGAGTATGCAGGAATCCCAACTAACCCAGTACGTCTGTACCTATGCAGGGCCGGTAGACAAGGAAGTGCTGGTACAGATTAAAATTGACAGACAAGGTGCCGCACAAATCTATGCCGAAGCATCGGAAGATGAGAGCAAGGCTCTTTTCCTGGAATATTATGCGGCGCGGTGCTGGGCGTTAGACGAGTTGAGCATACGGTACGAGGAACTACTGGATTTGCAAACCGCTGGGGAAAAAGGGCTGAAATTGGTGAATGAGCTGCCCTTTGATCAGATTTACGGTGAGACAGGTGCAAATTTTCGACTTGCATCCGCCTGTGCCGCCCTGTTAGCCCTATGCCTGACGATTCCCGGTGTCTTCTGGCTGGAACGACGTTATGGTATGGAGTTGGTGTTACTCAGCACTCCAACGGGACGTAATACCCTCTGGCGATGGAAAGTCATACTCGTTCTCTGCGTATCCGCTGTTATCTGGCTTGCTTGGAGCTGGCATGAGCTGTTTCTGTTTCAACGCCTCGGTGGTTCTTGGGACGTCTGCTTATCCAATGCAGCCAGTCTGCACCATTGGGACTCCCGCTTGGGGAGTGGTTCATTACTGGCATATCTGCTAAGTTTCTATGGCTTCCGTTTGGCGGGACTTTTGTCAGCTGGCAGCGTGGTGATGTGGATATCCTCCATATTTTCTTCCTTGCTTCCAGCTGCTGGGATAAGCGTTCTTGTGCTTTTGTTTCCCACTCTGCTGACTCAGATGGATGTTTCTTTCCTTGAATACGTGTCCTGGGCAGTGAAACTCATGGGGAATGGCTTGGCTATTCACTGGACAGACGCTCTTTGTCTTGGACTCTGGATTGCTATGGGCGCAGCTGCGCTGGCCGCTTCGCGGCATCAGTGGCGGAGGTATCGCGGATGAAATTGACGATCAAGGGATTAACAAAAAACTATGGGAAAGTCTGTGCGCTGTCACAGTTTACCTACGAGTTCGCCCCTGGAATCTATGGGATTTTGGGGGCAAATGGTGCTGGAAAAAGCACACTCTTCGGGCTTTTGACCGATACCGTGCGACGAGACTCCGGGGAGATCTTGTGGGACGGTGTTGATATTCTGAAATTGGGGCGGGAGTACCGGGCAAAGGTCGGCTATATGCCCCAAGTTCAAGGTTATTACCCTCAGATGACAGCCACAGAATTTCTCTACTATATGGGGAAATTAAAAGGCCTGCCCAGCAAGGTTCTAAAGCAAAGAACGGAGCATCTGCTGACAGAGGTAGATTTGTCTACCTCTGCAAACCAGAAATTAGGCCATTTTTCCTGTGGTATGCGTCAGCGTGCACTGCTGGCTCAGGCTATGCTCGGCAATCCACCACTGCTGATCTTGGATGAACCAACCGCTGGAGTAGATCCTTATGAACGAGTGCGAATCCGAAGCCTGATTGCCCGAGTCGCCCAAAATCACATTGTCCTGTTGGCCACCCATATTGTCAGTGATATAGAATGTATCGCCAATCAAGTGTTGCTGATGAACAAAGGGAACTTATTAAAGGCAGGAACAGCTGCGGAACTTATTTCTTCTATTGAAAGCAAAGTAGCTCAACGGCTTTGTACAGAGGAAGAAGCAGAAGCGTATCAGCAGCAATACGGCCTTGGCCTGTTGTTGCAGCAACAGGCCGGACAATTACTGCGGTTAGTAGGTGATCAACTTCCTGCAGAGTTTGAACCAGCATCCGGCATTAGTTTAGAAGAAGTTTATCTCTACTACTGCTCAAGCGACTCAATAATTTAATGATCTTGTCATCAAAAAATATATGAACTTCTTCAAGGTCAAAGCTGGGCGCGTAGCTGCGAGCAGATATGTATGCTATCAGACTGTCACCGGAAGCTTCATAACCAAGTTTGTATGAAAGATACACTACAGATGAAATATCGAAAAAAATATTGGGTTGTCGTAATATTCTTTCTATTTATTTGCCTATCAGGTTGCGGAGGACATAAACAGCAGTCAGCGTCTATCGATCTTTCTACATTACATAAGGTTAAGGCTACTGACTTCGATGAACTATCAGATGAGTTATCATTCGACTTTGTAGACAAAAACGGTAACGAAGCAAAATATGTCGAGATCATGGACATTGATGTCGATAATCTGCTTGAACAAATTGACAATGGTACGCTTGAGGTTAGTGATCCTTGTGCATACTGGCTAGTAGAAGGATGGCTAATTGCGTACTTTGCAAGAGTCAATGGAACCGACGAAGACGCGCTGATTTCATGGCTTGAAAATGACAGCCATACTGTTACTCGGAACAGTTTTCAAGCCTTTTGGGTTGTTGTTAAATAGGTAACGTGTAAGATTACGACACAACTTAATTGAATAGGAGGGGCTCTTTAGTCCCTCCTATTCAATTAAAACCACTGTTTTCAATCCCGCCATTATGCAACAAAAATGGAATTTCACATCATATATTTTTGACAAGAACTCTCAAGTGATGGGAATCTCTTTTTACCACAATGCCAACGGAACTGTAAAAACGATTACGACGTTCGGCATGGTTTGTCCTACTACTACAGTCGATATTACCTAAAGGGCGTATCCGCTGTAACATCTTCAAAGTGCGGTGCAGTCGCAGACGCAGAAACCGTCAGCACTATGATCGGTAAAAATACCGTCCAAAATGCAGTCAACTTCTTTTGCATAGGCTTCTCCTTCAAAAAGAGGGCCAGCGCTTGCGCGCTGGCCCTTTCCGTCAATCTGAGTAGTATTGCGGCCTGCCGATAGAAGCAAAGCCCTCCTTTCCGGTAATGACCACATTATTATATCCGCTGGCGCAGTGAATGATTAGCAATTCTCCGTTTGCGTCCCTGCCGCCAACGATGCCCACATGGGAATTATCCGGGTAGA
>OLFY01001660.1_pt1 | contig 26627 bp, 23 predicted proteins | sample 1605611 | NCBI WGS metagenome assembly OLFY01 (sample SAMEA3888923, study PRJEB22519) | human gut metagenome | biome: human gut; feature: human-associated habitat; material: faeces | place: Denmark | collected 2011
AGGGCTATGCCCGAAAAGGAAAAACCACCCGCTATGCGGGTGGATGATTATTATCCTCGATGTTTCCAGTGCAGGTAAAAGTACAGCAGTTCCAGCACGCAGCAGCACATCCAGCCCACCGGATACCCGAACCCGACGGTCAGCGGGGTGTTGGCGAAAAAGCGGGTGACACAGAACAGATAGGTCTGGCGGATCAGGACGAAAGAACACAGCATGATCACCATGGGACCGATGGAATCCCCCCGGCCCCGCAAGGCTCCGGCCAGGACCTGGTTCACACAGTTGAACAGGGTAAAGAACAGGTTGACCCGGATGAAGGAAGCCCCCTGGCTGATCACCGCTTCGTCTCCGGTAAAGAGCCTCATGGAAGTCTCTGCCAGGGCCACCAGGACGATGCACAGGGTCCCGTTGATCAGGAGGGTCAGCAGGATGGATTTCACGGTGCCGTCGTCCGCCCGATCCTGCTTCTGAGCCCCTACGTTCTGGGCCACAAAGGTGGTGGCGGCCATGGCCATGCTCTGCATGGGCAGCATGATGAACTGGTCGATCTTGTTGTAGCAGCCCCAGCCGGCCATGACGGTGGCACCAAAGAAATTGATGTAAGCCTGGACAAAGATGTTGGAGAAGGAGGTGATCACGCTCTGGAGAGCTGTGGGCAGCCCGATCCGGAAAATCTGGCCCAGGATGCCCTTGTCCAGGCACATGTCCCTGAAAGAGAACCAGTAGATGTCGTCCGTACGGATCAGTACGGCCATGGTGGCTGCCGCGGAAATGAACTGAGCCAGGATGGTGGCATAGGCCACGCCGGCAATGCCCATCTGGAACTGGATGACGAACAGCAGATCCAGGAAAATGTTCAGGACACTGGTCAGGATCAGGAAATATAAGGGACGTTTCGTATCGCCCACAGCCCGCAGGATCCCGCTGCCCATATTGTACAGCAGAAGGCCTGTGACGCCGGCAAAGTAGATCCGCAGATACAGGGCGGCCTGCTGGAACACATCGTCCGGTGTCTTCATGAAATGCAGCATGGCATCTGTGGCGCCCAGGAAGCCCAGAGTGAACAGGGCACAGAGGATGAAGGTGGCGGCCATGATGGTTTCCACTGCCCGATGGAGCATCTTGTGGTCCCTGGCTCCGAAATATTTGCCGATGATCACCGTGCCCCCAATGGAAAACCCATTGAAGAAAAAAACGCTCATATTGGTGATCATGGTGGTGGAACTGACGGCGGCCAACGCCTGGGTACCCACAAAATTGCCCACTACAATGGAATCCACCGTGTTGTACAACATTTGGAACACGTTGCCGACCATCAGGGGCAGGGCAAATTCCAGCAGCCGCCGGGGAATGTTTCCCCGGGTCATATCTTTTGTTTTGGTCTGTGCCATAGGGTTCCTGCCTTTCTGTTCCGTACATAGATATATCTAATTATAGGAAGAGGAAAGAAAAATGTAAAGGCGTCCATTTTGACCTTTTCCCGGAAAACCGGTACAATAAAACCAGGTAAAAAGGTAGGCAATCAGCCTGGGAAGAAAGAAGGTTCTATCAATGGGAAAATACGATTTTGACAAGATCATCGACCGGAGAAACACCAGCTGCCTGAAATACGATTTCGGCATGCAGCGCAAGGGACGAACGGACCTGCTGCCCATGTGGGTGGCAGATATGGACTTTGCCCTGCCGGAGGAGATCCTGGCCGACTTCCACAAACGGATCGACCATGGGATTTTCGGGTACACGGATCCTGATGCGGAATACTTTGCAGCCCTGAACCGGTGGACTTCCACCCATTACGGATACGAAATCGATCCTTCCTGGGTGACCCTGGGCTGCGGTGTGGTCTTCGGTCTGGCCACCGGTGTGAAAGCCTTTACAGAACCGGGGGATGCCATCCTGATCCAGCAGCCGGTATATTACCCCTTCCGGGAAGTCATCGAGGACAACGGCCGGAAATTTATCAACAACCAGCTCCATTATGAAAATGGCAAATACACCATTGACTTCGATGATTTTGAGAAGAAAATCGTGGAAAACAAGGTAAAGGTCTATATGCTGTGCAACCCTCACAATCCGGCAGGCCGTGTATGGACGAAGGAAGAACTGACGAAACTGGGAGATATCTGCCTGAAGCACCATGTGATCATCATGGACGATGAGATCCACTGCGACTTCGTGTATGCCCCCCACAGATTCACCAGCTTCATGACCCTGGGCGAAAAATATCGGAAGAACCTGGTGCTGTACCATTCTCCCAGCAAGACCTTCAACGTGGCCGGGCTCCAGCCTGCCAACATCATCATCCCGGACTGGGAACTGCGGAGAAAATACAGAAAAGCCGATGCTGCTGCCGGATACAGCCAGGGCAGCATCATGGGCCAGGTGGCTGTGAAGAGCTGCTACACCAAAGGGGATGAATGGGTGAAGGAACTGGTGGACTACATTGCCGGGAACATCGCCTATGTGCGGGATTTCGTCAAGAAGAACTTCCCTAAAGCCACCTTTGTGGAACCGGAAGGGACCTATCTGGTGTGGATCGATTTTTCCGGGTACGGGTTCACCGATGAGGAACTGGAACACCTGATTACGGACGAAGCCAAACTGTGGCTGGATTCCGGAAAAATCTTCGGACCGGCTACGGCCCAGTTCGAACGGTTCAACATGGCCTGCCCCCGGAGCGTTGTAGAAAAAGCGTTCAACCAGCTGAAAGCAGCGCTGGACAACCATGTACAGGGTTGATGAAGTCAGCGTGGAAAAGGCCCGCACAACCATTGTTTGATGGTTGTGCGGGCTTTGTTTTACCTTTGATAATCGAGGGCAGAGATGGTTGGGGGAGTTTTTCTAGTCCACCAGGAAATCATCTACTTTTCGGGCCAGACGATCCACAAAAATCAGCTCCTTTTCTATCAATAAATCACAAAAATATAGAAAAAATGAGAAAGATAATCACAGAATTCGCTGGTTGATTTTTGACAGTGGTCCATTGTTATAGAAACGAGAAAAAGATGGCATCATTTTGTTCCAAAGAGTATAATATGCAACATAAAGTATAAATATACACGGAGGGAACGAGTATGAAAAAAATGATGACGGCCATCCTGACAGCAGGCCTGTTGGGAACCTGCCTGGGAAAGAGCCTGGCGGCAGAACCCATTTACCGGAACGGGAACGGGGATAAAAAAGGGAACATCCTGACAGTGGCGGTGGCCTGGAAACAGACGGCTGCTGAATATGGAGCCCTGTACCACCAGGCCTTTAACATTGCCCGGGACCGGCTGGATCAGGCCCTGACGACGCAAAAACCGGGAGACAAACCGCTTTGCGTGGTCACCGATGTGGATGATACCCTGCTGCTCCATCCGGATTACTGGGGATCGCTGGTGGCAACGGGACATGATGCCTTTGATGATCCCCTGTGGGATGAACATATCAAACATGATAAGCTGAAGGCAGCTCCCGGTGCCCTGGAATTCCTGGAATACTGCAAAGCAAAGGGCGTGGATGTATTCTATGTGACCAGCCGGGATCAGGGAGAAGGGACCTATGGGTACGCCCTGCAAAATCTGAAGGATGCCGGATTCCCCTATGCGGATACGGAGCATCTGACCGTACTGGTGGATACCTCCAACAAGGAAAAGGTCCAGAAACAGATTGCCCGGGATCATACCATTGCCGTGTATCTGGGAGACAGTCTGAACGACTTTCAGCGGGTGTATTATGTAAAAGATGTGGATCAGCGAAATGCTCTGATGGAAAAGGACAAAGAGCTGTTTGGACGGAAGTTCGTGATCCTGCCCAATCCCACTGACGGTCATTGGGTGCGGGCCATTTTTGGGGAATCTGAACCGGCGCCTACCAAACAGAATCGGCAAACCTGGAAAAAGGCAGCCACCAGGAACCAGAGTCAGGTGATCCTGGAAAAAGGAAAGAAATAAGGAAGGGAGAAAGCCCGTACAACCATTGTTCGATGGTTGTGCGGGCTTTGTTTCATATTGTCTTTCGCAGAGACGACCTATGAAGGGCGTCCAATCCCAGGCCAGTTATTCTTTTTTCGTGTAGGTTTTAAGGAACAATGTATGATTGTATGACATTGTCGGCAGATTTAACAGGGATTTCGTCCGCACCCCCAATGGGTCAACTTGAACCCGGTCTTGACACCCTTCCTTTAAACGAATACTTTATTTAACAATATACCACATAAAAAATGCAAAATCAAAAATTCGTTAATTGAAAGATAGCATTTTTGCCAACTGCAGCTTTCTTCCGAAGTATGAATTTCCATCCTTTCACCCTCTTTCCGCCTTTCCCCGGAGCAGTTGGAGAAATTCTTTGGCGGCGGGGGTCAGGGTGGCCCCTTTTTCGTAAACGACCTGGATTTCCCGATCCAAGGGATAGCCAGTCAGCGGCAGGGCTTTTACCAGGCCTGCCTGGATTTCTACTTCTACCGCCTTGGGGGATAGAATGGCCACTCCCAAATTGTGGATCACGGCCTGTTTGATGCCTTCCTGATTGCTGATGAATAGTGGATTCCGGAGCTCCAGCCCTGCGGAAGAGAGTTTTTTCTTCAGGAAATGATAGAGGGACGAGGAAGCATTTTTGGTGATCCAGAGTTGGGTGTTCAGGGTTTCCAGGGAAATCTCTGACCGAGTAAACAGGGGATTTTCCCGCCCCACGATGACTTTCAGTTCATCCTGCAGCCAGGGGATCCTTTCGTAACGGCCTTCTTCCAGATCCACATAGTTGGACAGGAGCAGGAATTCCACTTGGTAGGAATGGAGCTGGGAAAGAAGGGTACGAGAAGCATTGATGGTCATATTCAGGGTGATGCCGGGGTACAGCTTGTGGAAAGAGGCCAGGATTTCCGGGACCAGATAAACGCCAATGAAGTTGGTGGCACCGAAGTTCAGGGTACCCTGTTCCAGATCATCGATCTGCCGCAGCTGCTCCTGGGCGTTCTGCCAGGTGGAAAGGAGGGTGCGGGCATAGGGCATGAAGGCTTTACCGTATATCGTCAGCAGGGTTTCTTTGTGGGAACGGGCAAAGAGTTGGGCATGGAGCTGTTCTTCTAAAGAACGGATCTGTTTGGAAAGGGCCGGCTGGGAAATGTACAAAACAGCAGCAGCCTCTGAAAAATTCTTGTATTGGGCCAAAGTCAGGAAAGCCCGGATCTTTTCTATATCCATGGAACCACCTCCTTTTAAATTATAACAGAATGGAATTAAAACAACAAAACAATAGAATTGAGTTATAAAATAAAAGCCGCTACAATATAATCAGAAAATTATGAAGGAACTGGACGAGGGGAGTTCCGCTACAGGAGGAGATTTGTATGGCAGCAAAACCAATGAAGAAAGGACAGTGGGTGAGCCTGATCTTGGCCATCGTTGCTTTTCTGGGACTGTATTTCATGCCCCGGCCGGCAGGGCTCAGCGGGGTGGCCCAGAAATCCCTGGCCATGTTTGTCTTTTCTCTGATCATGTGGATCGGCAAACCCATCCCTATCTATCAGACATCCATCATTTCCATTTTGCTCCTGCCGCTGTTGGGAGCTGTGAAGAAGCAATCCGTGGCATTCGGGACTCTGGGGTTTGACATCATCTGGCTGATGGTGGCAGCTTTTGTCCTGACTTCGGCCATGAGCCATTCAAATCTGGGCAAACGGATCGCCCTGTTCTTGGTGACTCGATTCGGGAAGACGCCTGCTAAAACATTGCTGGTTTTGGTGCTGGTGAACTTCATCTTGGCTTTCTTCGTTCCGTCCACCACGGCCCGGGCTTCCCTGATCGTGCCCCTGGCTCTGGTCATCCTGGAGGTTTACAAAGCCCAGCCGGGGCACAGCAATTTCGGCCGGCTGATGATGCTCCAGGGGGTGCAGAACAATGCATTTGCCACTTCCGTGGTGATGACGGCGACTTCGGCCCAGGTCCTGGCCTTGGGGTTCATCAACCAGCAGGCCGGCGGTCACGTAGGCTATATGCAGTGGCTGTTGGGATCCCTGCCTCAGGCTCTTTTGACTGCCGGACTGGCATTTTTGGCCGGGCTGAAACTGTTCCCTTATAAGGACGAACTCCAGGAGGTAGGAACGGAAGCCATTGTGAAGCTGAAACAGCAGCTGGCAGATATGGGGCCCATGAGTGTGGATGAAAAGAAGACCATGGGGATATTCCTGTTCACCCTGCTGCTCTGGGCCACGGGAGATTATCAGAAAGGCTGGTTCGGTTTCTCCATCAGTACGGAACAGACGGCTGTCCTTTCCATGCTCCTCTGCCTGCTGCCAGGCATCGGTGTGCTGACCTGGAAGGAAGCTTCCATCAAATGGGATCTGATGATTTTTTCTGCAGGAGCCTATGCGGTAGGGAATGCCCTGGATAAATCCGGCGGCGCCGTGTGGATGATCCAGGGCCTGATCCAGGCAGTGGGACTGGATCGGATGGGGCATACCAGTGTGGCGCTGGTGCTGATCTTCATCTCTGTATTCAGCCACTTGATCTTTACCAGCAAGACGGTGCGGACCACTATCCTGATCCCGGCCATCATCACACTGGCCAAGCAGTTGGGGATGGATCCGGTGCCCCTGGCGCTGGCCTGCTCTTTTTCCATCGCCTGCACCATTACTCTGCCGCCCCATTCCAAAGTAAATACCCTGTATTTCGGGACCGGCTATTTCGATGTGAAAGATGAACTGCTCTACGGGATCCTGTCCTGCTTCTTTGCAGCAGGCAGCATTGCCCTGGTCTACTTCTTCTGGCTGAAGTTCATCCTGTGATAAAGGAGCATGGAACATGAAAAATAAAGTATTGTTGATGATTGCCGATGGACTGGGAGATCGGCCCTGTGAAGAGCTGGGGTGGAAAACGCCCCTGGAGGCAGCCCGGAAAGACCATCTGGACAAAATCGCTTCCTGGGGATCGTCCGGCATCATGGATCTGTGGCAGTGCGGGACACCGGTGGGGACGGATCTGGGCCATATGATCCTTTTCGGCTACGGACTGCCAGATTATCCTGGCCGGGGACCCATCGAAGCTTTTGGGGAAGGGATGGAGCTCCAGCCGGGGGACATTGCCCTGCGGGCCAATTTTGCCACCTGCCAGGACGGCTTTGTGGTGGACCGGAGAGCCGGACGGATCCGGCAAGGGACCCGGGAATTGGCGGCTGCTCTGAATGGGATGCAAGTGGAAGATGTACAGGTGCTGTTCAAGGAAGCTACGGAGCACCGTGCCGTGATGGTCCTGCGGGGGCCCGGCCTCAGCAGCGCCGTTACAGATGCGGACCCCAAAAAAGAAGGGCTGCCCGTCCGGCCAGTTCGGCCTCGGGACGGGTCTCCGGAAGCAGAACGGACAGCTAGGATCTTGGACCAGGTGCTGGTGCGCTGTCAGGAAATTCTGGCCCAACATCCCCTGAACCGGGAGCGGGAAGGCGCTGGATTGCCTCCGGCCAATGCCATCCTGACCCGTGGGGCCGGACAGATGCCGCAACTGGAAAAGACAGCAGAGAAATACCATTTGAAAGCAGCCTGCGTGGCGGCAGAGAGTACGGTGCTGGGGGCGGCCCGGCTGGCCGGCTTCGATACCTATACGGATCCGGAACGGATGACCGGGAACCTGGATACGGATATTGACCGGAAGGTGGAACTGGCGGTAAAAGCTTTGGCGGATCATGATTTTGTGGTCCTCCATATGAAAGCACCGGATCTGATGGGCCATGATGGGAATCCCCGGGGCAAAGTCCAGGCCATAGAGCGGTATGATGCCATGGCAGGGAAGGTTCTGGAAGAAATTCCGAAGCTGAACGGCTTCAATCTGATCCTGGCTCTGGCGGCGGATCATTCCACTCCCTGTGAACGGAGGGAACACAGCGGAGATCCGGTGCCCATTGTGGTGGCTGGTAAGAATATCCGGAAAGATCAAGTGACTGAATATGATGAAATCCATGGAGCCCAGGGAGGTTTGAGCCGGATGACAGGACATATGTTCTTCCAATTCCTGATGGATTATCTGGAAGTGGTTCCGAAAGAAGGAAATTGATAAGGAGTTGTTGGACGTGTATGATTTTTTACACGTCCAACAACTCCTTTGAGATTGGGAAATCGAAAGCATCGAGTTTGATTTTATTTTGGCACGACAAAGAACTTGATAAAGGCAATGGTCTGGGGCTGGTAAATGATATCTACCAGGAACGCGCCTACAATGGGGACAATTATGAATGCTTTGCGGCTCATGCCATATTTGTCTTTAACGGCGGTCATATTTACGATGGCAGATGGTGTTGCTCCTAGTCCATGGCCGCAGAGACCGGCACACATGACAGCAGCATCGTAATCTCCTCCCAGTATACGGAAAATCACAAAGACACAGGCCAAGACCATGAAGGCCACTTGGGCTGCTACAACCAAGACCACCCCGCCCAGGAGCCCTGAAAGTTCCCACAGCCGCAGGGTCATGAGAGCGATGGCCAGATACAAGTTCAGCATCACATCTCCGATGCCATCCACCAGAGAAAAGTTGAAGTTATAGAAATCATGCCGTTCGTTCAGATTGCGGAGGATGACTGTTGTAAACATGGCTCCTACATAAGTGGGGAAGCACATGTGGATCAAGGTACCAATTCAACTGGAAAGCATAGAGCGGTTGTGCGGACTTTTTTTGAAGTCAATCCATTCGGATGCAGCCCCCTGACGGGACTGTCCGTTACAAATTTAACATAAAAACATAATTATTTATGTATACAGAAGAATTCCAACAATTTTTACCAAAGTAGTGTATCCTTATCAGTAACAACACGAAAGGTGGGATCCCTATGAGTCAACCGGAAACAGTTTCTCAAAACAACGCATTGCCTAAATTTCTGCTTTTCAGCCTGTTCGGCGTCTTCATGTTTTTCTTTGACATGGAATGGATCAGTCCCACTTTGAAAAGTGTTCCCGTGGATGTCATCGTGACCTCTCTGCAGAAATACTGTATGCCCCTGGTCCAGATCTTTATCCTTGCGGTCATGTATATTGGTGCCATCCGGCCTTTTTATACCCGGACCTGGAAGAAAAGTCCCATTGACATATTCATGTCTTTTGCCAAGATCGGCGGAGCCATCATCGGGACCATCATGTATTTTGGCCTGTGGAAAAGCAATACCTGGCTATGGAGAGGGGATATCGGTCCTTTCTTGTTCAATAAGCTGGCCATTCCTGTTGGTCTGGTGATTCCTATTGGATCGGCTTTTCTGGCGTTTCTGGCCAGCTATGGGTTGATGGAATTCATTGGGGTGCTGGTGGATTGTTTTATGCGGCCGGTATTCAGGACCCCGGGCCGTTCTGCAGTGGATGCAGTGGCTTCTTTCGTAGGCAGTTATTCCATCGCGTTGATCATTACTAACGGGGTTTATCGGGAGAACCGGTATACTGCCCGGGAAGCAGCCATCATCGCTACCGGGTTTTCCACGGTATCTGTGACATTTCTTCTGGTGGTAGCGCGGACTCTGGGGCTTATGGGCATGTGGTCCACCTATTTCTTTGTTTCCATGGTGGTGACGTTCATCGTGACTGCCATTACTGCCCGGCTGTGGCCCCTGCGGTCCATCCCCAACACCTATTATGGCGGTAAGGCTGCCATTGAACCGGAAGAAACCGGCAGCCGGCTGCAACGGGCATGGAAACAGGGCCTGAAGACGGCTGGCTCCCAGCCTCCTGTACTGAAGCTTTGCGGAGAAAACCTGTGGGCCGGGCTGAAGATGGCTTTTGGTGTCATTCCGGCCATTACCTCCGTAGGTCTGCTGGGCTTGTGGCTGGCAGAATTCACGCCGCTGTTCGATGTGTTTGGCTACCTGTTCTATCCATTCTTTAAGATTTTTGGCGTATCCCAGGCCGTACTGGGAGGGAAGGCAGCGGCCCTTTGTCTGCCGGAAATGTTTCTGCCCTCCATTCTGATCAAACAGTCGGGAACCCTGCTGTTGAAATTTGTCATTGCAGTGGTGAGCATTTCGGAAATCCTGTTCTTCTCCGCCAGTATTCCCTGTATCATGGGAACCGATATCCCATTGAAAATACGGGATATCATTGTCATCTGGTTCGAACGGGTGGTATTATCCATTGTCATCACGATTCCCGTTGCCTGGCTGCTGGGACTGCCTGATTGAGAGTGTTGCTATACGAAAAAGAGGATGCTGTGCAGGGCATCCTCTTTTTTCGTGTTGGTTTTAAGGAACAATGTATGATTGTATGACATTGTCGGCAGATTCAGCAGGAGTCTCCGTTATCGGAAGATTCCCAGCACGTATCCGACATGAAAAGTTCATGGAATTCCTGAACCAGCCAGAGCGGTGCTGCAAAAATCATGGAAAGGGTCTCTTTCCATGATTTTTGCAACAGATTATAATAGAACCGACAAAAGGGGGAACTAGCCATGGAACAGAAGGAAAAAGCAACCACAGGAAAGCCTTCTTATAAGGATATTGCCTATGAGCGGATTAAAGATGCCATTTTATTTAACCGGTTCCGGATTGGGGCCATCTATTCTCAGGAAAGTATATGCCGGGAACTGGGTATCAGCAAGACTCCTCTGCGAGAGGCACTGTTGGAATTGCAGACGGATGGATATGTGAGTTTCTGCCGGGGCAGAGGGGTACTGATCCAGCCGGTCTCCTATGAAAAAGCCCATGATATCCTGGAGGCCAGGATCACCATGGAACCCATTTGTGCCCAGCTGGCGGCCCAGCGGGCCGACGAAGAAGACCGGCAAAAAATGAAAAATCTTCTGACTTCTCTTCAGGAAGGACTTCCATCGGAAGATGGTCAACGACTGTATCGAATTGATCACAGTTTTCACCGAATGGTGATCAAGGCCAGCCATAACGAGATGTTTTATCGATTCCTGGATGTAATCCTGGACCATTATCTTCGCTTTGAGGTAAAGAGTGTCTACAACAATTCCATTGATGCTCGAAAAGTCTACATGGAGCATCGTAAGGTCTATGAGGCCATTGCAGCAGGGGATGAAAAGAAGGCATATAAAGCGATGGAAACCCATTTAAAGAATTCCTTTGCCCGGACATTGCCGGATTATTGGAAATAGTAATATATTACGTAAGCATATTATTCAAAAATAAAAGCCATTGATTACAGTACTATAATAGAGTATACTAAAAGAAAAGAGGAGAATAAAAGAGAATTTTACATAAAATAACAGATAAGAAATATATTTCCTGTAACTGAACCAGTGAATGAATCAACATATTTCCTGCGATCGGTTGTTTCGGTCTGTTTTCAGACAGACTGTTGCACTCATATTTTTCAAGGGAGGGATTTTTATGTTGGTGGCAATCTGGGTCATTACTTTTTGCCTGATCATTGGAATCGGAGTATATGCCGGTTCCAGTATTCATGAATCCAGTCAGTGGTCAGGCGGCGATCGGACTTTGGGGGCCTGGTCTCTGGGGTGTGTTTTTGCTGCCTGGCAAATTGGTGGCATGGCGATTGTAGGAGCTGCTCAAAATGGGTATAACCTGGGCATTTCAGGTGCCTGGTATTCCATTGCGGGCAGTTTTTATTTTGTCTTTCTGGCGTTTTTTGCCAAACTGATCCGGGAAAATCTTCCCAGTGAATCGGTGCCGGAATATCTGCAGCTGAAATTTGGACGGAAAACGGCCCGGCTGTATTCCTATGCATGGATTGTCTATGGATTCCTGTACATTCCCATCCAGCTGAAGACCGTGTCCAGTATTGTGCAGATTGTACTGCCGGGGCTGAACATCAGCTGGGCAATGCTGATCGGGGTAACCATTGCAGTACTCTACACCAGCTTTTCTGGGATGCGTGGAGCCTCTGCTGTAGGCCGTGTGGTGTGTATTGGTATCTATGTTTTGCTGATGGGCTTTGTGTTTACCACCCTGCCCAAATTCGGGGGTTACAGCGGCCTTCTGGCCAAACTGCCGTCCCAGTATGCATCCTGGCACAATATGCCTACCCATCGGATCATTGCCTGGATTGTAGGCGGTTGTATCAGTACGGCCGTGATGCAGTCCGTGCTCCAGCCGTTGCTGTCGGCTAAATCTCCGGAAGCGGCTCGCACAGGTTCCATCCTGGGATATGTCATTGCGGCTCCTATTTGTATCTTAACGGCTCTTTGCGGGATGTTCTCCAGGGCATCCGGTGCTGATCTGGGGAATGGGACCACGGCTTTTGCCTATGCCATTAAAGCCTTCAGCAGCCCACTGTTTGCCGGTGTGGTTTTTGCGTTTGCCACGATGATCATTGCGGCTACCATGGCCACTATGATGCTGGCCACTGGTACTATCATCACCAATGTATACAAAACGGAAATCAATCCCAATGCAGATGATGCCCAGGTATTGAAAATCTCTAAATGGATTACCTTCATTTTCGCCTATCTGACCCTGCTGCCGGCCAACCTGATCCCCAGCAATGCGCTGACGAATCTGTTCCTGACCCTGCAGCACGTGGCGGCAGCACCGGTAAGCTTCTCCATCCTGGCCGGGATCATGTGGAAAAAGATTACGCCCCAGGGAGCTTTTTGGAGTATGCTCTGCGGGATGATTGTAGGGGTTGCCTGGATGCTCCTGAAATTAACGGATATGCTGGAAGCAGTATATCCTGTGGTTATTGTGACTTATTCAGTTGGGATCATTGTATCCCTGATGACGGGAAAGAAGGAAGCAGCATGACTCAAACAAAAAAGGAAATCTATATGTGGCCCTCTTATTGGAGTCGGCCAGTGGCTCATGGCTCCTGTGGTGCCATCAGCAGTAATAGTGTCTATGCCACAAGGGCTGGGCTGGAAATCCTGAGAAAGGGCGGCAATGCCTTTGATGCGGCGGTGGCGGTTTCCTTGGCTCTTTCGGTGGTGGAACCCCACCATTCTGGTTTGGGTGGCGGCTGCTTCTCCCTGTTGTATGTGGCCAAAGAGAAAAAATTTGTGGCGTTAGACGGCAGGGGAATCGCCCCCAAGGCGGCAGGACCGGATCTGTTTATCAAAGATGGGGAAGTCCAGGATGAGTGGAAAGATCTGGGAGGTCAATCGGTGGCTGTTCCCGGCTTGCTGCGGACACTGGAAGAAGTGTTGGAAAAATATGGATCTTTGACCTGGAAAGATGTTGCGGCACCTGCCATTCGACTGGCGGAAGAAGGATTTGGCACCGGTTATACGGAATCCCTGACTATGGAGGATGATTCAGTCCGTCGGAAGCGCCGGTTGTCAGAAGCGTTTCGGAAACTGTATCTGAAACCGGATGGCAGCCAGTATCGGTTTGGTGAAAAACAGACCAATCCGGAAATTGGGAAATTGCTGGAACAGGTGGCAGAAAAAGGGGCAGATGCCTTTTATACCGGAAAGACAGCCCAGCAGATGGTGGATTTGATCAATGAACGGGGTGGATGTTTTGCTTTGAGCGATTTTAGTGAATACCGTCCCAAGTATCGGCAAGTCCTGCATTCCACATACCATGGTACGGATGTGGTTTCTTTTGGTCCGCCTAGCGGGGGATGCGCTGTTTTGGAGATGCTGAATATCCTGGAAACCCAGGATGTTCAGAAAACAGGACAAAATACGGCGGCCACCATCCACGCCCTGGCAGAAGCGATGAAGCTGGGATTTGCTGATCGGAGCCAGGCCCTGGGAGATCCGGATTTTGTCCAGGTGGATACGGACCGTTTGATCAGCAAGAAATTTGCCGGGGAGCGGGCTGCCCTTATGACAGAAAAGGCCGGGGAATTTGCGGCAGCAGAAAACATCGCTGCCAAGGAGTATCCGGGCAATACCTCCCACTTCGCTGTGATGGATAAGGACGGCAATGCTTTCTCGCAGACACAGACTGTCCGTGACTGGTTTGGATGTGGTATTGTGGTGGATGGCCTTGGGTTTGTCCTGAACAATGCCATGAGTGATTTTTCAGCAGAAGCTGGGGCCATTACCAGCCAGGGACTCAGCTATGGAATGGCTAACAGCATCGCCGGAGGCAAGACACCGCTGTCCAGCATGGCTCCCACCATGGTCTGCCGGGATGGGAAACCGTTCCTGTCCATTGGAGCAGCCGGTGGCCCCCGGATTATTACCGGCATCGTACAGGGTATCGTCAATGCCGTGGATTTCGGATTGACGCCGGAGCGGCTGGTGGGGCTGCCCTTCATCCATTGCCAGACCCGGAAGCAAGGCCTGGAAGTGGAACTGGGGATTTCGGAAGATACGCTGGATTTGTTGCGGAAACGGGGCCATGCTATTGTTAAGGTGCCCAGCGATCAGGCCATGAGCACCATGCTCAATAGCGTCATGTGCCGGGAAGGGGAATATTATGCCGCTGGGACCCAAAGGGTGGACGGCTGCGGAGGGGCTCTGCTGCCCGATGGCCATGCGGTGCTGGAAGGAGTAAGCCAGGAATAAACAGAATCCAAAAGAAAGGGCTGCTGCATTGGCAGTGACCCTTTCTTTTTTTACTCCAATCGTTTCTTTTCTGCATTTACTACGGGCGCTCTCATGCGTCTTGGTGGATTTTCGTCGAGTGGCAGATAGAACTTTTGCAGGGGGAGATAAGGTCGGCGCAGCCGTGCCGCCCGGTCCGTCTGCCTGCCGCTTGAATCAGTATGTTATGTTCATTTAAACAAAACACTTTTGTTATTTTATACTGAACATATATATATAAAGGAATGACGGAATATTATTGAACAATATCTTCTTTATCCTGCTGATAGGCCTATAATATATCTAAAATTGGTTATAAAAAGAATACTGAAAATTTTCCAAAAATATTATTGACAGGAAAGATAAGTTTAATTATACTGTACATAACTGAGAAATTATGTTTGATAAAAATGAACGGAGGGATTTGTGATGGATGCGGAAAAGTATATTGCTCAGAACCCGGTGATCCGGGAAGTTTCGGAAAAGAAGGAAACGGTGTGGGTGAATCCCCGGTATCTCCCTTTTGACATGACCAATGCGGTGTGCAGTCTGGTAGTGTCCGATGCCATGATCGATGATGCGGCAGAACGTCTCCAGCGGTTTGCTCCCTTTATTGAACGGTGTTTTCCGGAAACGGAAACAACCCATGGGTTGATTGAATCGCCTTTGAAAGCCATTCCGACCATGCAGCAGGCCTTGGAAAAAGATTTTTCCTGCACCATTCCTGGACAGTTGCTGTTGAAGATGGACAGCCATCTGGCCATTGCCGGTTCTATCAAAGCCCGTGGCGGAATCTACGAAGTCCTGAAACATGCAGAAGATCTGGCCCTGGCTGCCGGAAAACTGCAGGTTACCGACAACTATGCCAAACTGGCGGATCCGGAGATGAAGGAATTCTTCCATCAGTACACGGTACAGGTGGGATCCACCGGAAACCTGGGCCTGTCCATCGGGATCATGAGTGCCGCTCTGGGTTTCAAGGTGAAGGTTCACATGTCCATGGATGCCCGGCAGTGGAAGAAAGATCTGCTCCGGCAGAAGGGTGTGGAAGTCATCGAATATGCGGATGATTATTCCAAGGCGGTGGCGGAAGGCAGGCGGCTGTCCGACCAGGATCCCACCAGTTATTTCGTGGACGACGAAAAATCCGTGAACCTGTTCCTGGGCTATGCGGTAGCTGCCAGACGGCTGAAGAAGCAGTTGGATGAAATGGATATCACTGTGGATGCGGACCATCCCCTGATTGTGTACATCCCGGCCGGTGTTGGCGGGGCTCCCGGGGGCGTTTCCTATGGATTGAAACGGATTTTCAAGGACAATGTCCATGTGTTCTTTACGGAACCTACTCTCTGTCCTTCCGTATTGCTGGGAACGGCTACCCAGGAATTCGAAAAAGCCAATGTCCATGATTTCCACATTGACGGAATCACTGAAGCGGACGGGTTGGCCTGTGCCAGCCCTTCTGGATTTGTGACCCGGATCATGACCAACCTGCTGTCCGGTGACTTTACGGTGGATGATTACCGGCTCTTCGATTTCCTCCGGGATCTGAAGAAAAGCGAAGATGTAGAAATCGAACCCTCCAGCTGTGCGGCGTTCATCGGGCCCTGTCGTCTGACCGTTTATGAAGGAACCCGGAAGTATCTGGAAGAACAAGGCCTGGATAAAGAAAAAATGGCCAATGCCACCCAGATCGCCTGGGCTACCGGCGGCCGGCTGGTACCGGAAGAAATCCGGAAAGAATACCTGAACACCTATCTGAAGAAATAAGGTTGTTTCCCCAAAAGAGGAGGAGGGATTTCCATGAATGGCGCATTTCCTGTGATTGCCGGGCTTGTCCTTGCGGTACTGGCCCTGGTGATCTGTACAGTTAAACTGAAGCTTCATCCATTCTTTGCTCTGATTGCCACGTCCTTTGTCTTTGCCATTGTATCTGGTATGGGCATGGAGCCCATGCTGAAAGCTTTTGCTGACGGCATGGGGGGAACCGTAGCGGATATCGGCCTGGTCATTGCCCTGGGGACGGTAACTGGAGCTTTGCTGGAAAAATCCGGTGCGGCCGAAACCATGGCCAAGACCATCCTGAAGATTACCGGGAAAAAACATGCAGCACTGGGGCTGGCCATTACTGGCTACTTTGTTTCCATTCCGGTATTCTGTGATTCTGCATTCGTTCTGCTGAGCCCCATTGCCAAACGGTTGTCCCGGGATACGAAGATTTCCATGACCACGATGGCGATTTCTCTGTGCATGGGCCTTCATGCCACCCATATGTTCGTACCGCCTACTCCGGGACCGTTGGCAGTGGCCGGAATCCTCAGTGCAGATCTGGGGCAGGTGATCCTGTTCGGGGCTCTGGTTTCCATTCCGGTGACGCTGGTGGCCTACTTGGCTTCCCTTTATGCAGGGAAAAAGTACTATTATCTGCCCACCAGTGTGGAAGATACTCCGGAAAACCAGAATCTGCCCAGTGCCATGATGTCCTTTTTGCCCATCCTGGTGCCCATCGCTCTGATGCTGCTGAAAACCGTGGGCAGTATGTGCAAACTGACGGGAACTCCGGCGCTGATCCTGAATATCGTGGGAACTCCGGCGGTGGCTCTGTTAATCGGGCTGCTGATTGCCGCTGTGGGATATCATAATATCTTCCCGGAAGATACCAAGGCCTGGGGCTTTGACGGGGTTATCGCCGATGCCATGAAGACGGCCGGTCAGATTGTTCTGATCGTAGGGGCCGGGGGAGCTTTCTCCGGCGTTCTGAAGGCATCTCCTCTTCGGGATATCCTGACTGCCAGCATGAGCGGTGTTTCCATCGGGATTCTGGCACCGTTCCTGATTGGGTTCCTGTTCCGGACCTGTGTAGGATCTGCCACCATCGCCATGGTGACAGCAGCCACCATGATTACCCCGCTGATCGATGTGCTGGGCTTCGGCTCTCCCATGGGACGAATCATTGCCATGCTGGCTTGTGCCGCCGGGGGCATGATGGTGTTCCATGGAAACGACGACTTCTTCTGGGTAACGGCCACTACTTCCGATATGGATACCTCCATTGCCTACAAGACCCTGCCCATTATCAGTGTGCTTCAGTCCATGACGGCGCTGGTCACCGTTTTCCTCCTGAGTATGGTATTGCTGTAATAAAAAAACTGCCGCGGCTGCGGCAGTTTTTTTATGCTTAAAAAGAAGGTGGAGTCACAGCGAAGATGACCCGGACCAAATCTTTTGTGTGATTGGCCCATTTGTGGGGATGGCCGGGCGGGATGCGGATGCTGTCACCTGTATCCAGCTGGTAGGGGTGGGCATCTACGGTGATTTCCACTTGGCCTTCCATCACATAAGCTGTTTCTTCACCCTGATGTCCCTTGGGAATTTTTGTGGTGACGGTTCCGGAAGGGATTTCCATCAGGATGAACTCGATGGTACTGTCCGTATCCGGAGTCAGCAGCTTGTAGGTGACTTCCGTGCCCCAGTGACCAATGATCCGATGTTCTCCCTTACGGACAATCTGGTCGGCGGGAGTGGGAGCCTGGGGCTTGAAAAATTTGTACAAGGGAATCTGAAGAACTTCTGCGATGCTTTTCAGTGTGTTGATGGAGGGGTTGACTGCATTGTTTTCAATCTGGCTGAGCATGGAAGGGGAAATTTCAGCATGAGCAGCCAGTTCCCGGAGACTCATTCCGGCAGCCTTGCGGTATTCCTGGATCCGCCCTCCAATATCCATCTCTTCCATGATAACAGCTCCTTCTGTGCTTCATTTTCTGTGACATCATTGTAACATAAAAACAGGAAGGATATGAGGGATTTTTTGTTACTCGAAAGAAGCAAGGGGAAACGTTCGCCATCCATGTGTTGGGGCCTGCTGGTCGTGAGGCTTCTTCAGATTATGGGGCATTACTGGCAGGGAGACTTATTTTTTTAGATCCTCAATGAATTTTGTAACACACTGATTGAATTGTTCCGGTTTTTCCCAGAACAGCATATGGCTGCAGTCCTCAAAGATTACGGTTTGGGCACCGGGGATGTGTTCCCCGACCCAGGCACTTCCGTGTACATCGAAGACCTTGCTTTCCCGGGCGCAGCAGACCAGGGTGGGGATGTTGATATGGGGCAGGAAATCCCGCCAGTCCAGGTTGGTGTGGTCCCGCATGATTTCAATCCGCACATAGGGAGGGCATTTGCAGATTTCATCCACCAGCATATTGCGGTCTTCTGCTGATGGTGCGTGTTTCAGACAGGCACTGACAAGTCCTTCGGCGGCGCCCCGTGGATCGCTTTTGGCCGCAAAACAGGTTTCCATGAAGGTTTCCACATCAAAACAGGCTTTCTGTCCCCAGGGCCAATCGGATTTCACATATTGGGCTGGGGACTGATCTACGCAGATGAGGCTGTCGATCCGGTAGTTTCCAAATAATTCGATATAACTCCAGAGGATGGAGGCGCCCATGGACCAACCCAGTACTGTCACATCTTTCAGGTCCAGGGCATCCAGCAGATTCTTTACATCCATGGCATATCGGGAAATGCGGTGGCTGTGGAGTACTTTTTCTGATTCCCCATGGCCCCGCATATCCATCAGGACAACCTGGAAATGACGGGCAAGTTCGTCCACATTGTATTTCCAGAATTTGGTGGAACAGGTCCATCCGGGCAGCATGAATAAGGGTTTTCCTTCTCCATGGATTTCGTAGTAAATGGAAACATTGTCGTTGGTTGTAATAAATGGCATGGCTTGACCTCCTGAAGATAAAATTGAAGATTCTGAATAAAGTATAACATATGGTGAAGTGAGTGAAAATTGTAAGGGAAATGGTAGGAAAAGTATGCAAGATCTTCTTTATATTCATCATGGACAAAGAGAAATTCTGTGATACAGAAATCCGCATGGGCTTCTTTAAGGCTTTGATCAAGGCTTCTACAAAATAATACAGACAAAACAACACCATCCTGTCTGCCTGATTGGCAAACAGGATGGTGTTGTTTTGTGGCCGTTCATTTTCTCAGGCACTTATCCGTTTCTTTTCCGCATTCCCTACGATCACCGTTCCGGCCAGGTCTCCCAGGCAGTTGATCATGGTCATGCCCATATCGTTGAAAGCATGGACACCGGCTACAAGACCCACGATTTCCAACGGGAATCCCAGGCTTTCCAACAGGATGGCCAGGATGACCAGCATACCGCTGGGCACGGCGCCGCTGCCGGTGGTGAGGATCAGGCCCAGGATCAGCACTTTCAGCATCAGTCCCAGATCCAGCGGAGCACCAATGGCCTGGGCCGTCATAATAAATACCGTGGTCAGGCAGACGCAGGTTCCGTCCTTATTGATCTGTGCACCCAGAGGAATGGTGAAGGAGTACACTTTTTTAGGGGCGCCCAGGCTTTCCGCACAGGCCATGTTGATGGGGATGGAACTGGTGCTGGAACAGGTGCTGAAAGCGGTGACCATGATCCGGCTGGCTTTCCGGAAGAATTCCCGGGGTGTAATCCGGGTGAACAGGAATACCAGGGTGGCATACAGACAACACATGGCAAAGATCCCCAGGTACACACTGCCGATGTATTTGGCCAGGGTGCCGAAGATCTTGCTGCCGTATTTGCCGACGGAAACGGCAATGAGGGCAAAAATCCCATAGGGGGCCAGGATCATTACAATGGATACCACCTTTCCCATCAGGTCGGACATATCCTGGAAGAAAGTGGCCAGCCGTTTCCGGGGAGCTTCCGGCAGCAGAAGGAGAGCGATGCCGGTGACGGCACTGACGAAGACAATCTGGTCGAACCGGCCTTCCATCATGGCTTTGAACACGTTGCCGGGAATCAGGGCCAGCAGAGTGGAACTGATGGTGGGCAGTTCACCCACGACCCCTTTGTAGGTCCCTTCCAGAGGCAGGTTGACGCCGGGCTGGATGATCAGGGAAATGACCATACCCACCACCATGGCCACGGCACTGGTGGCAATGTAATAGAAGATGATCCGTCCGCCGATACGACCGAAAGATTCCGGACTGTCCAGATTGGAAATGCCGGCGATCAGGTTTACGATGACCAGCGGCATGGCGATGCATTTGAGACAGGTGAGGAAAAATTTCCCCAGCGGCTGGAACCAGACGGCATCAGGTCCCATGGACCAGCCGGCCAGGATGCCCAGCACCATGCCTGTTACCATTTTGTAGATCAACGGTATACTTTGGTATTTTTTCCACATGATGAGTCTCCTCCTAAAGTTTTTGTGTATAAAAATTATTATACACGAAAAAGAGAAAGAGATTTACATATATTTCACAAAAGTATGTGTCAATAAGTTCTCGGTAAAACCTTCATCGCAGTATAGTTATACATTTGTACTGGGACTGGGAGCGGATGTGATCGCCACAAAGACTGTGGAAAAGAGATAAGAAAAATCCGCCCCTCCTTGCTCATTTTGCCAAAGAATTGGATAATAGAGGAGAAGGAGGGGACGCATATGGAACTTTTTGATCTTTTGGCGGCCCGGCGGAGTGTACGGCAATACACGGAACAGCTGGTGAGCCGGCAGGATTTGGAAAAAATCGTGGCGGCAGGGCTGATGGCTCCCAGCAGCAAAAACCTGCACAGTACGGAACTGCTGGTGGTGGAGGACCGGTCTGTGGTAAAGGCCATGGCCCGATGCAAGCCCCATTTTGCCCAGATGCTGGAGCAGGCCCCGGCCGCCATTGTGGTCATGGGGAGGCTGGATTCCCATGCCTGGGTGGAAGATGCTTCGGCTGCGCTCATGGCCATGATGCTCCAGGCAACGGAACTGGGGCTGGGAAGCTGCTGGGTCCAGGTGCGGCACATGACAGCGGAAAAAAGGGGCGCCGACGGACAGTGCCTCTCGTCCCATCAGTACCTGGCAGAACTGCTGGAGTTGCCGGAAGGGGTGGAAGTGGAAGCCATCCTGGCCCTGGGCCATGCGCTCAAAAAACAGCGCCCCCGGACGCTGGAGGAAGCTTGTCCGGAACGGGTCCACTGGGGAAAGTTTTGATGAAGGGACCAGGTCTGTAGCTCCCCCTGCGTGGGAGAACCCACCACCATGCTGCACATGGTCCCCCGCCCTTAAAATCTGTAGCTCCCCTTGTGGGGGAGAACCCACCACCATGCTGCGCATGGTCCCCCGCCCTTAAAATCTGTAGCTCCCCCTGCGGGGGAGAACCCACCACCATGCTGACGCATGGTCCCCCGCCCTTAAAATCTGTAGCTCCCCCTGCGGGAGAGAACCCACCACCATGCTGCGCATGGTCCCCCGCCCTTGAAAAGGGCGGATAGTGGGAAAAGTATAAAATCATAGGTTCATGAAAACGAGAAAGGACTTTCGATTCTTGCGAATGGAAAGTCCTTTTTTTTTATGGTGCAGTCGGAAGGGTCGGTTTGGTGTCTATTTCCCCAGTACCTCAAAAATCACCTGTTCCAGGGCCTTCGTAGCTTTGGAATGGTACCGTCCCGGTGCCATGGCCGTGCCCAGGGCGATGGAGGTGCCGTCTTTGCCCAAGGACAGCAACTGGGCCCGATGGAAGTACTGGCGGCTGCTGGCGTAGGTAAAGGCCAGACCCAGGCCGCTGGCCCCCAGGGAGGCGGCAAAAAATGCGGTCAGGTTTTCGTTGTAATAGGTGGGATTCATCCCGTGGCGCAGGAAGATCCTTCTGGCTTCCCGGCCCAGGATGGTATCGTAGCCGCTGAGCAGGAATTCGTAGCAGGCTGCATCCTGGATGTTGATGTACTGGGACAGCTGGGAGGGATGCACTCCGGCCTGTCCCTGATGGACGCACTCCATTACGGGATGATTGGGGCTGGTGATCAGGCAGATTTCGTCATTCATCAAAAAGCGGGCCTGGATGCGGCTGCGTTTTTCCGGCATGACCAGCAGGGCCAGGTCGATCTTTCCCGTGAGCAGCAGCTGTTCCAGGGCCAGGGAGTTCTCTTCCACAATCTGGACCCGGATTCCAGGGTATTTTTTCTGGAAAGTTTGGAGCACTGGAGGCAGCAGGAAGGAGCCCCGGAAGGAGCTGATGCCCAGGATCACGTGGCCACCTTTCAGATTGCCGATATCCTGGATCTCATCTTTGGCCCGGTGAAATTCGGAAAGGGTATCCTGGGCGAAGCGGATCATCCGTTTTCCCGGTTCGGTGGGACGGATGCCGCTGGAGGTCCGGATGAACAGTTTGTATCCCAGCTGGGATTCCGTGTTGCTGAGGAACTGGGACAGGCTGGACTGGGCCATGAACAGCCTTTCGGCAGCTCGGGAAATGCTTTTTTCTTCGGCCAGGGCCAGTAAATATTGAAGTTCTCGAAGATCCATTGTGCTTTCTCCTTTGCCATCGGTTTATCCGATACAACATATCGCATTTTATCGTCTTCTGCAATAGGAAATGGAGTGGTACACTAAAAGCAAATTTATTCAGAATACTTTCATAACAAGGAGGAGCAATATGAGCAGAGTTTCCCTGAAGGGTATTTGTGATATGCATGTACACACCAATCCGGATCTGCGGCTGCGGGCCTACAACGATCTGGAACTGGCGGATGCGGCGGTACGGGTGGGGGCCCGGGCCATTGTGATCAAATCCCACCTGGGCTTTACGGTGAACCGGGCGAATATCGCCAATGCCTATGTGAAAAAGGTCTATGGGGATAAGACCAACTTCACCATGTACGGTGGGGTGGTCATGAACAAGGTCATCGGCGGGGTGAATCCGGAAGCCGTGGAAAAAGGCCTGAAACTGGGAGCCAAGGTCATCTGGCTGCCCACCCAGTCTGCCCGGTGGCATCTGGAAAAGATGGGCAAGGACCCGGATGACGGCATCCAGCTGGTACGGGACGGGAAGGTGATCCCGGAACTGGAAAGTGTGTTCCGGCTGATCCGGGATCATCACGCGGTCCTGGCCACGGCCCATGTTTCTCCGGAGGAAGCATTTGTGGTGGTGGAAGCGGCCCGGAAGGCCGGGGTGGAAAAAATCGTGATCACCCATCCGGAATGGTGGGTGTGTGGCTATACCCTGGAAGATCAGATCCGGCTGGTGAAGGATTATGACGTGATCCTGGAACGGTGCTACGCCCAGAACATGGGGAAGGGCAAGAAGTACCACATGAACCTGCGGGAAAATGCGGAACTGATCCAGGCTGTGGGCTACCAGCATGTGATGGTGGATACGGACGGGGGCCAGACGGAAAATCCCGACTGGGAAACGGAAATCTATGAATACATGCACTACCTGGTGGAATACGGCATTCCGGAAGAACAGGTGTATTACATGACCAAAACCATCCCTTATCGGCTGCTGGATATTCCGGATGAACCGGTGGGCGCCTGCAAGGCATAACAAAACGAGGGGGAGGAACCAACAATGTTGAGCGCTGCGATTATCCTGGCCATTGCCATTGCCATTTACCTGGGGTATAAAACCAGTCTGAATACCGGGCTGTTCTGTATCGTTTTTGCGTACCTGATCGGGTGCCTTGTCATGGGTCTGAAGCCGAAAGCGGTGATCGGTTTCTGGCCCATCAGCACCATGTTCGTGATCCTGTCTGTTTCTCTGTTCTACAATGTGGCAGCCATCAACGGGACACTGGAAAAAATGTCCGGTTCCCTGCTGTATTCCTGCCGGAAATTTCCGGGGATGCTGCCCTATGCGCTCTTCGGCGTAGCTGTGATCCTGTCTGTGATGGGGGCAACCTATTTTACGGTACTGGCTTTCCTGGCACCCATCACCCTGCTGATTTGCGATGAATCCCGGATGGATAAACTGACCGGAGCTGTGGCCATCAACTGCGGGGCCCTGTGTGGAGGGAACTTCCCCACTTCCAATCTGGGAGTGATTTTCCGGGGCCTTTCTGATACGGCCTATGAGTCTCTGAAACTGACGGCTCCCATGGATTCCTTTGCCATGGAAATGGAAATCTTCCTGCTGTCCCTGGTGTTTTCTCTGGCGCTGATCACCGTATTCCGTTATGGGATCAAAGCCAATCGGAACATTGGTAAAGGTGTCACCTTCAAGCAGCCGGAACCGTTCACGCCGGTACAGAAACAGACTCTGACCCTGATGCTGGTGATGATGGTGGTGGTGTTGATTTTCCCGCTGCTGAAGATTTTCGTGCCGGGGAATCCCACCATTTCCTATCTGGCCGGTAAGGTGGATGTGGGGCTGGTGGCCATCATCTTTGCGGTGATTGCATTGCTGATGAAACTGGCTCCCCAGAAGGAAGCCATTGCCAGGATTCCCTGGAACACCATTGTGATGATTGCCGGGGCCGGGATGCTGATTTCCGTAGCCGTAAAAGCCGGGACCATCAAGATGCTCAGCACCTGGGTGGGGGCCAATGTGCCCACGCTGCTGATCCCTCTGGCGTTCTCCATCATTGCGGCCATCATGAGCTTCTTCAGTTCTACCACCGGGGTGGTGGCGCCGGCTTTGTTCCCGCTGATTCCGGGGCTGGCGGAAAGTACAGGGCTTTCTGCCGGAGCGCTGTTCGCCTGCACGGTGCTGGGTGCACAATCCAGTGCCATCAGCCCGTTCTCTTCCGGCGGTTCTCTGATTCTGGGGTCCACCCCCAAAGAAGAAGACCGGACCACCCTGTTCAACAAACTGCTGCTCCGGGCTGTGCCGGTGAGTGTGCTGGCCTGTGCAGCATACAACTTCCTGGTTGCCTTTGTGATGTAAGGGAAAGGAAGCGGCTGTAGGTCCCCCTGGGGGAGAACCCACCACCATGCTGCGCATGGTCCCCCGCCCTTGAAAAGGGCGGATATAGGGAATGCTATTTATGGACGAATTCTCTTTCTTTTTGACGATTTTCTGATGATATCATGGTATAATACTCTTACCTTGTAAACAAATTTGAGGGAGCATCGCTCCATCAGGGGAAGAAGGGGATACCATGTCCATCGTTTTTATGAACAATGTGCTGACCATCAAGGCGGACGCCATCTGTACGGCGGCGCTGGCTGCAGTGATGCTGCTGATCGGGTACTGGGTGAAGAACCGGATCGGAGCCCTGCAGAAATACTGCATCCCAGCACCGGTGGTGGGAGGCTTCCTGTTCATGTTCATCACGTTCATCGGACATCAGACCGGGGCTTTCGGGTTTAAATTCGATACCTATTACCAGAATCCGTTCATGCTGGCTTTCTTTACCACGGTAGGCCTGGGGGCTTCTCTTTCCCTGCTGAAAAAGGGCGGCGGGTTGCTGATCATCTACTGGCTGACATCAGGGATCATTTCTTTCTTCCAGAATGTGATCGGCATCGCCATCAGCAAGGTCACCGGACTGGCGGAACCCTATGCCCTCCTGGCCAGTGCCATTTCCATGATCGGGGGCCACGGGGCCGCCGGGGCCTATGGCAAGACCTTTGTGGAAATGGGGTATCCGGCTGGCATGGAAGTGGGGGCGGCTGCGGCCACCTTTGGCCTGATTTCGGCCGTGTTGCTGGGTGGACCTCTGGGCCGGCTGCTCATTGAAAAGTATCATCTGAAACCGGATCCTTCGGAAGACTTCGATACGGATGTGGAAAACGTGAATGCGGCCAGCGGAGAAAAACTGTCAGGGCTGGACATCATCAGGAACGTAACTGCCATTCTGGTGTGCATGGCACTGGGAACGGTGATTTCCGGCTGGATCGGAAAACTGATCCACATGAGTTTCCCTACGTATGTAGGGGCAATGTTCCTGGCCGTGCTGTGGCGGAACATGAATGAAAAGGGCCATTTCTACAATTTCAGTTTCTCGCTGGTGGATTCCATCGGTGATGTGATGCTGAACCTGTACCTGGCCATTGCACTGATGACCCTGCGGCTGTGGGAACTGTCGGGCCTGTTGGGTGGCGTGGTCCTGGTTGTGGCAGCCCAGGTGGTGTTCATGGCTCTGGCCTGCTATTTTGTGGTGTTCCGGGTGCTGGGCAGCAATTACGATGCGGCAGTGATGTGCGCCGGCCTGTGCGGACATGGGCTGGGGGCAACACCTTCTGCCATCGTGAACATGACGGCCATCAAGGATCAGTACGGAATGAGCCGGAAGGCTTTCATGATCGTACCCATTGTGGGGGCGTTCCTGGTAGATGTGATCTACCAGCCCCAGACCATTGCTTTCATCAAGTTCTTTGTGAAAGCCGTGAAATAAACAGAGAAAAGGCGCTGTGAAAAAATCATCCACAGCGCCTTTATTGTGTTCTTTTGAAAACCACGCCATAGTGGCGTGGTTCCGGAAAGCTTATAGCT
>OLFY01001673.1_pt1 | contig 26433 bp, 18 predicted proteins | sample 1605611 | NCBI WGS metagenome assembly OLFY01 (sample SAMEA3888923, study PRJEB22519) | human gut metagenome | biome: human gut; feature: human-associated habitat; material: faeces | place: Denmark | collected 2011
GCAAAGGTAAAGAATTGAAAGATGCTGAGCAAGGTTGCATCGCGGACACGCTTACAATGTAACATGTAACATGTAACATTGTAACATTGTAACATTGGTGGCAATGGTGGCAATGGCTCTTGAATAGAAACTTGAGCGATATTTTTTTTTGACACATAGATACTAGCATCGCGACACGCTTACCAACGAAGCAGGAAAACAACGTCTCTTCATGAAAACTGTTTTTGGGGAGACGGAGGGGGCAAGCCCCATTCATGCCACCTCGGATTTATAGTGCAAACCCATTCTGCTTCCAGGGCGCCACAGGAGGTACGAGTAGATTCGCATTGTCGCATTGTTACATGTTACATGTTACATGTTACGTTAAGGCCTCCCCACTTCCCACGCTTGTTCACTCCGCAAAGAACACAATGTAAAGGCTATTCCAAGTACGCATAGAAGGCTCACATAGCTTTGCTATGTGCTATTTTCCTCCTAGATAAAAAAAAGTTGGAAAATATTTGTGATTTTATTTGGTGGTATCAAAAACTCTCCGTACCTTTGCAGCAGATTTAGCGGCGCTAGGCAATTTGAGAGCAAGCTCTCATTGCGCTCGCTTGCAAAATCTTTGCACCCAGTTACAAGACCTGCGGAACGACTCCATAGAGGGCCTGCGACGGGCATACCTACGACGGGGGCGATGGATAAGCAAATAGCGGCGTCGGTCCTAAGCTACCATCGGCAAGGCCCCCTTTTGAGGGAGGGGCAAAAGAGGGCCAAGGGAGAGGAGAGGGCGTGCATGTGAGATGAGAGAAGAACAGAGAGAGAAGAGAGGGCAGAACAGAGAGAGTTAAAAAAAACAATTTCCATCACCTTTAAAACCTTAAACGCAATGATCAACCACAGCATTACGGCAAGAGCCGTCAGCCCGAACCTCTTCGAGGGTTCGTCGTTCAGACCGCCAACTCGCCCACGGCCATAGCCACGACCCTCGGCATGACGAGCAGCATGACGAGTAGCATGGCAGCCGTGCAGCCACGGCAAAGCGGCGCTTTTTACTCCGCCACGACAATGGCAGAAAAAGGGAGTTGTGGCGGATCAACCCTTGCACATCTCAGCGCTTATATCTCTTTTCGAACAGAGAACAAGCATAATAATGCTCAAAGAATGGAGGAAAAAGCATGGGGATTGGGGAAAAAATCGTATATTTGCAAACAAAAACAGGGAGCTATGGCAGAGACAAGAAACAGAAGATTGCCCGTAGGCATTCAGTCTTTTGAGGAAATCAGAGAGGGTGAATACCTTTATGTTGACAAGACAGACATCGTCTGGCAGCTTGCCAACAGGGGAAAGAAGTACAACTACCTGAGCCGCCCGCGCCGCTTTGGCAAGTCGGTGCTCGTCGATACGCTCGAAGCCTATTTCCTGGGCAAGAGGGAGCTCTTCGAGGGACTGAGGATCATGGAGCTGGAGCGGGAATGGGTGAAGCGGCCCGTCATACGGCTCGACATGAGCCGCGCAGGAGCAGCGCCGGACACGCTGCGGTCTTACCTGGACAATGCTTTCGACCACCTGGAGAAGGAGTATGGCATTGCGCCCAAGCCCACAGACCAACTTGCCGACCGCTTCGACGCCATTATCCAAACGGCACATAGGCAGACGGGGCAGCAGGTGGCCATCCTCATCGACGAGTACGACTCGCCGTTGCAGCACTCCTGGAGGACGCCCCACCACGAGGCCTGCACCAACATCTACAGAGAGGTCTTCGCCATCCTGAAGGCGGACGACAAATACGAGAAGTTTGTCTTCATCACGGGCATCACCAAATTTACGCAGATCTCCCTCTTCTCCGTGCTCAACAATCTGAGCAACATCAGTTTTGAGCCCGAATACGCGGCCATCTGCGGCATCACGAAGGAAGAGATGCTCCGCGATTTCAAGCCCGAAATCGGCAAACTGGCAGAATATGAGCACCGCACATTTGACGAGGCCGTGGCGCTGCTGACGGCCCACTACGACGGCTATCATTTCAGCCACGACAACATGGTGGACGTCTTCAACCCCTTCAGCCTGATCAATGCGCTCGCCGATTCGAAACTGAGGAACTACTGGGCCTCCTCGGGCGCCACATCCATGCTGCCGAAGTTTGTGGACGACATGGAGATTCGCTTGAAAGATTTTGACCATTGCGCCTTGATAAGCACTACGATAGAAACTTCCGACGTGACGGGTGGCGGACCAGAACTGTTTCTCTATCAGTCGGGCTATCTCACGATCAAGGGCTACGTGAACGGCACTTACCTGCTTGGCATTCCCAACTTCGAGGTGAGACAGGCCCTGAACGAAATCGTACTGCCAACGCTTGCCATGCGCAAGAACAATGACCTTCAGTCGACGCAGGCTTTTCTCAATCTCTACCTCAGCGTGGGCAACCTGCCCGAGGCCATGAAATGTCTGAAGGCGCTCGTGGCCGACGTGCCCTACAGCAACAAGAAACTGGCCAGCATGGACATGGAGGAGCGCTACCGGCTGATACTGAGCACGATCTTCAACGCCATCGGCTGCCGGGTGGAGGTGGAGAAAATGATCGCCACGGGCAGGATAGACATGGTCGTGGAGACGATCCACATCATCTACGTCCTGGAACTGAAACTGAGCAACAACGGCGGCATCGACGCCGCGGCGGAACAGATCCGCTCCCGACAATACGCCGAGCCCTTCAAGGCCGACAAGCGACGCATCGTGGCGCTGGCCATAGAGCTGGACGACAAGGGCAAGGGACTCATCGACTGGAAGGAAGTGTAAACAGGCCGCATCCTGGGCAAGGCCGCCCAGCGCAAGGCAGGAGGACTACTCCCCCGCTGCCTCGGCCAGCACCAGCCACTCGTCCTGGAGTTCGTCCAGCTGGCGGCGCGTGTCGGCATACTCCGTCACGAGCCCCATGTCGGAAGCCTTGGCGGGATCGAGGAAGAGCTGGTCGAGCTCCTTGACGCGCGCTTCGAGGCGGGCGATCTTGCGCTCACACTCCTCCACGGCCTTGCGCGCCTTGCGCAGTTTCTTCTGCTCCTCCTTGTGCTCCAGGTAGCTCTGCTTGCCCGCCTTCGGTTCCTGAGGCGCTACAGGCGAGGCGCTGCCTCCCGAGGGAGTGGCGGCCAGCCCCACGGCCTCGTGGATGGTGGCGGCACGGCGGGAGTGCAGCCAGTCGTAGATGCCGCCGAGATGCTCGCGCACGTGGCCGCCGCCAAACTCATAGACTTTCGTGACGAGGCCGTCGAGAAACTCGCGGTCGTGGCTGACGATGATGGCCGTGCCGTCAAAGGCGCGGACGGCCTCCTTGAGCACGTCCTTGGAGGGCATGTCGAGGTGGTTGGTGGGCTCGTCGAGGATGAGCAGGTTGACGGGCTCCAGCAGCAGGCGGATCATCGCCAGGCGCGACCTCTCGCCGCCGGAGAGCACGCTGACGGGCTTCTCCGAGGCCTCGCCGCCAAACATAAAGGCACCGAGCAGGTCGTTGATCTTCAGGCGCATCTCTCCCCGCGCCACCTCGTCGATGGTCTCGAAGACCGTCAGCCGCTCGTCGAGGAGCTGGGCCTGATTCTGGGCGAAATAGCCGATCTGCACGTTGTGGCCTATCTTGAGCGTGCCGCCATAGGGTATCTCGTTCATGATACACTTCACGAGCGTCGATTTGCCCTCGCCGTTGCGGCCCACGAAGGCCACTTTCTCGCCGCGCTTGATGGTCAGATCGACGTCGGAGAAGACCACATGGTCGCCATAGGCTTTCTCCACGCCCTGACAGATCACGGGGTAGTCGCCCGAGCGGAGGCAGGGCGGAAACTTGAGGTGCATCCTGCGATTGTCCACCTCGTCGATCTCGATGGGCACGATCTTCTCCAGCTGGCGGATACGCTGCTGCACCTGCACGGCCTTGGTGGCCTGGTAGCGGAAGCGCTCGATGAAGGCGCGCGTGTCGGCGATCTCCTTCTGCTGGTTCTCGTAGGCGCGCAGCTGCTGCTCGCGGCGCTCCTTGCGCAGCACGACATACTCGTCGTACCTCACCTTGTAGTCCTCCACATGGCCGCAGGTGATCTCCAGCGTGCGTGCGGTGACATTGTTGATGAAGGCGCGGTCGTGGCTGACGAGGACAACGGCCTTGGCGCTCTGCTGGATAAACTGCTCCAGCCACTGGATGCTCTCGATGTCGAGGTGGTTGGTGGGCTCGTCGAGGAGGAGGACGTCGGGCTTGCGCAGAAGGATCTTGGCCAGTTCGACGCGCATGCGCCAGCCGCCCGAAAACTCGCGCGTGGGGCGGGAGAAGTCGGTGCGGCTGAAGCCCAGACCCTGGAGCGTGCGGTCGATCTCAGCCTCGTAGTTCTCGCCGCCGAGGAGCATGTAGCGGTCGTGGAGGTGGGTGAAGCGCTCCACGAGCTGGGCGTAGCCCTCGCTCTCGAAGTCGGTGCGGTCGGCCATCTCCTGCTGCATCCGCTCCAGCTGCTGCTGCATCTTGGTATTGTCGGAGAAAGCCTTGCGAGCCTCCTCGCGCACGGTCGTGTCGTCGGCCAGCCGCATCACCTGCGGCAGATAGCCGATGGTGGTGCCGCCGGGAATGGATACCACGCCGCTCGTGGGCTGCTGCTCGCCACACAATATCTTGAGCATCGTACTCTTGCCCGCACCATTTTTGCCGACCAGGGCGATGCGGTCGTGGTCGTTGATGACAAAGCTCACGTCGCGGAACAATGGCTTCGCGCTAAACTCCACGGTAAGTCCTTCTATCGAAATCATGCTATACTCCTTATTAAATTAGGTGCAAAGTTACACATTTTTGGCCGATTCGGCGGTGGGTTTCATGATTTTTCCGTAACTTTGCATAACTTAGGCTGCACTCGGCAATAAGGAAACAAGTTTTCCATTGCGCTCGTTTGCACTAACTTTGCCAAAGTTAGGCTGCACTCGGCAATAAGGAAACAAGATTTCCATTGCGACGGCTGACCAACGATACAAGAAAACCAAACGCTACAAGACAATGAATCCATTTGCCAAACATATCGCCAACGCCCTGTCCATCAGCGAACACCAGGTGGAGGCCACGCTGAAACTGCTCGACGAGGGCTGCACCATCCCCTTCATCGCACGCTACCGCAAGGAGCGGACGGGCAACCTCGACGAGGTGCAAATCACACGCATCAGCGAACTCAACGCGCAGCTCAAGGAGCTGGAGAAGCGCAAGGCGACGATCCTCAAGACCATCGCCGAGCAGGAGAAGCTTACGCCCGAACTGGAGCGGCGCATCCGCAACTGCTGGAACGCCACGGAGCTGGAGGACATCTACCTGCCCTTCAAGCCACGGCGGCGCACCCGGGCGCAGGTGGCGCGGGAGCAGGGACTGGAACCGCTGGCCACGATCCTCCTGCTGCAGCGCGAGGCCAACCCCGCTCAGGCGGCAAAGCGCTTCGTCAAGGGCGACGTGGCCGACGTGGAGGCAGCGCTGGCTGGCGCCAAGGACATCATCGCCGAGGGAGTGAGCGAAAACGAGCAGGCGCGCAACACCGTGCGTGCCGCCTACCGCCGCGAGGCCGTGATCAGCGCGAAGGTCGTCAAGAAAATGGCCGAGACGGACGAGGCACAGAAGTTTGCCGACTACTTCGACTTCTCCGAGCCGCTGCGCCGCTGCTCCTCCCACCGACTGCTGGCCATGCGCCGCGGCCAGGAGGCGGGCGTGCTGCGCGTCGGCATCGCCATCGCCGACGAAGAACCCGTGGAGGACCGCCTACGCCGACAGTTTGTCAGAGGCCACGGCGCCTGTCAAAGCCTCGTGGGCGAAGCCGTGGAGGACGCCTTCCGACGACTCATAGATCCGAGTATCGAAAATGAGTTTACGGCGCTGAGCAAGGAGAAGGCCGACGAAGAGGCCATCCATGTCTTCGCCGAAAACCTGCGCCAGCTGCTCCTCTCCGCCCCGCTGGGACAGAAGCGCGTGATGGCCATCGACCCCGGATTTGCCAACGGATGCAAGATCGCCTGCCTCGACGCCCAGGGCAACCTGCTCCACCACGAGATCCTCTACCCTCACCCGCCCAAGCGCCACCGTGCCCAGGCCACTGTGGCGGCCGCACGCATGGTGAAGGACTTCGCCATCGAGGCCATCGCCATAGGCAACGGCACGGCGAGCCGCGAGACGAGGGATTTTGTCGATGAGATGCTCGACTACAATCCCGCCCTGCCGGAGGTGAGCGTCTTCACGGTCTCCGAGGACGGTGCCTCCATCTACTCGGCCTCGCCGACGGCACGCGAGGAGTTTCCCGACGAGGACGTGACGACGCGCGGAGCGGTCTCCATCGGCAGAAGACTGATGGACCCGCTGGCCGAACTGGTCAAGATCGACCCGAAGAGCATCGGCGTGGGACAGTATCAGCACGACGTGGACCAGGCCAAACTCAAGCACTCGCTCGACCGGACGGTGGAGAGCTGCGTCAACCTCGTCGGCGTCAATGTCAACACGGCCTCGAAGCACCTGCTCATGTACGTCAGCGGTCTCGGACCGGCCCTGGCGCAAAACATCGTCGATTACCGCAGGGAGCACGGCGCCTTCACCTCGCGGGCCCAGCTGCGCAAGGTGCCGCGACTGGGACCGGCTGCCTACCAACAGTGTGCGGGTTTCCTACGCATCCCTGGAGCGAAGAATCCGCTCGACAACTCGGCAGTCCACCCCGAGAGCTACGCCATCGTGGAGCGCATGGCGGCCGACGAGGGTTGCACCGTGGCGCAACTCGTGGCCGACAAGCAGAAGCAGCGGCAGATCGACGTGAAGCGCTACGTCACGTCCACCGTCGGACTGCCCACGCTCAACGACATCCTCGCCGAACTGGAGAAGCCGGGCCGCGACCCGCGCCAGCCCATCCAGGAGTTTCGCTTCTCCGACAGCGTCCACACCATCGACGACCTGGGCGAGGGAATGGAACTGCCTGGCATCGTGACCAACATCACCAACTTTGGGGCCTTCGTCGACATCGGGGTCCATCAGGATGGCCTCGTCCACATCTCTCAGTTGGCCGACAAGTTTGTCAAAGACCCCAACGAGGTGGTAAAGCTCCACCAGCAGGTCATGGTCCGCGTGACGGAGGTGGACCTGCGCCGTGGCCGCATCGCCCTGTCCATGCGCAAAGTGAAGCAGCCCTAAAGGTAAAGCAGCTGAAGTTTCGCAAGTGGTTCAAGAACGGGCTGAAGGCCCAAAAGCTCCTAGCCCAGGGCATCGCCCTGGGTATAATAGCAATCAGCAAGGCGCCCTGTAAGGGCAAAAGCCTTATATATTGCCTGGATTTTTAAAGCTTTTGCCCTTACAGGGCGACAGGTTTGCGTCCGTAATAACCCAGGGCGATGCCCTGGGCTAGGAGCTACTGCCCTTTCAGGGCGTGTGGAGCTTACATGCGAAAGTTGAGTAAAGCAGTCCTAAAGGTGAAGCAGCCCTAAAGGAAAACAGTCCTAAAGGTGAAGCAGCCCTAAAGGAAAACAAAAAGACAATCCCGGACCACAACCAGTGTGACCCGGGATTGTCATTTCTCAATATCTTGCCTTAGTATCTTACCTTATAATATCTTACCTTAGTATCTTACCCTATCTTGCTGCCGGCAAGGATGGCTCGCTGCTGGCAAAACGACGCGGCGCCTACGCCTGCTCAAACTCGCGGAGGAAACGGGTGTCGTTCTCGGAGAAGAGACGGAGGTCGCTGACACGATACTTGAGGTTGGTGATGCGCTCCACGCCCAGTCCGAAGGCGTAGCCCGTATAGACCTCGGGATCGATGTTGCAGGCAGCCAGGTCGTGGGGATCGACCATGCCGCAACCCAGGATCTCCACCCATCCCGTGTGCTTGCAGAAGCCGCAGCCCTTGCCGCCACAGATGTTGCAGGAGATATCCATCTCGGCGCTGGGCTCCGTAAAGGGGAAGTAGCTGGGACGAAGGCGAATCTTCGTGTCGGCGCCAAACATCTCACGGGCAAAGGTGAGCAGCACCTGCTTCAGGTCGGTGAAGCTCACGCCCTTGTCCACATACAGACCCTCCACCTGGTGGAAGAAGCAGTGGGCACGGGCCGAGATGGCCTCGTTGCGATAGACGCGGCCCGGGCAGAGGATGCGGATGGGGGGCTCGTGGGTCTCCATATAGTGGGCCTCGTCGCCCGAGGTGTGGCTGCGCAGCAAGACGTTCTTGGTCACGTCGGAGGGATCGCTCCTGTCGATGAAGAAAGTGTCCTGCATGTCGCGTGCGGGATGGTCGGCGGCAAAGTTGAGCATCGTGAAGACGTGCTGGTCGTCGTCGATCTCGGGACCGCTATAGAGCGTGAAGCCCATACGGGAGAATATGTCGATAATCTCGTTTTTCACCAGCGTCAGCGGATGGCGCGTACCCAGCGTCACGGGATAGGGCGTGCGCGTCAGGTCGATATCGTCGCTCTGCGCCGCCTGGTCCTCCACCTGCTCCTTGAGCGCGTTGATGCGGCTCTGGGCAAGCTGCTTGAGCTCGTTGATCTTGATGCCGACGGCACGCTTCTGGTCGGCGGCCACGTTGCGGAACTCGCCCATGAGGGCGTTGATCTCGCCTTTCTTGCTGAGGTACTTCAGGCGCAAACGTTCCACATCCTCGGCACTCTGCGCCGTCACCGTGCTGACTTCCTTCAGAAGTCCTTCTATCTTCTCTAATAACATAGCTCGCTTTAATTTTTCTGCAAAGTTACAGTAAATCAGATGAACCGCAAAATAAAACTGATTTTTATTTTGTATTGTCTGCGCTTTACGCTAACTTTGCACCCGTATTTTAGTATATCTATATATAATATTGAGAGAATGAGAAAGTTATTCTTGTTGACCATTGCGCTCTGCTGCGTAATGGTCGGATTGAACACCGGCTGCACGGACAAAAAGCCAGAGGCGCTTACCGACACGCTGGCCATCGACACCGACACCATCGCCGACACGACCCACGCCGACACCATCGCACGGATTGTCGAGGAGACACCGATGCCGAAGGCCGCCGACCAGCTCTTCGACGACTTCTTCTTCAACTTCATCGCCAACAGGCGCCTGCAGCGCGCCCGCATCGTGTTTCCACTACCCGTGACGCGGGGTGGCAAGACGAAGATGCTACAGAAGAGCCAGTGGAAGACGGAGCACTTCTTCATGCGCCAGCAATACTATACGCTCATCTTTGACAACGAGCAGCAGATGGACAACGTCAAATCGACCTCACTCGACAGCGTGGTCGTGGAGAAGATCTACCTGCGCGAGGGACTGGTGGACCAGTATGCCTTTGGACATGGAGACGGCAAGTGGCGCATGGAGCGCATCAATCAGATCAGCTTCAAGGACAATGTCAATGCCTCCTTCCTCAACTTCCTGCAGAAGTTCTTTGCGGCCAACGGCGCGGGAATGATCCGCAACCCGCTGCCCTACTCCGGTCCTGACCCCAACGGCGAGGAGACAAGTCACGTGGAGACGACGATACCAGCCGAGGAGTGGAGCACATTCCTGCCCACCGTGCCCGACAATATGATCTACAATATCCTCTACGGCCAGAAGTATGGCAAGAGCCAGCGCAAGATTCTGGTCTTCAGAGGACTCTCCAACGGCATCGAGACCCGACTGGTCTTCAAGCAGCGCCACGGCAAATGGCGCCTGGAGAAGATCAAGGCATATTGAACTCGTCTTTGATCTCATCCGGGCCCCAGGGTCCGGCCCACCACAACCACATCACACCCGATGCGACCCACGGCCAAACAAGACCGGGGCGCATCGGTTTTGTTCGAACGAAGGATTTTTGTTCAGACAAAGAAATCTTGTCTCAAACGAAGGGATCATGTCCCAAACGAAGAAATCGTGTTCAAACAAAGGAATCGTGTCCCAGACAAAGGATTCGTGTTCGAACGAAGGATTCTTATTCAAATGAAGGAGAAAACAGATGATAGACAAAAAAAACTATAGTTTACTGGCCCACAACACCTTCGGCATCGACGTCCGCTGCCGAAGATTCGTGGAGTATGGCTCCGTCGAAGAGGCGCAGGAGCTGGTCCGAGCCCTCACCCCCGAGGACGGCCCGCTGCTCATCCTTGGCAGCGGCAGCAACCTGCTACTGACGGGCGACTACGAGGGGACGGTGATCCACTCTGCCATCCGATTCATCGAGCCGCTGGGAGAAGGACGCGTGCGCTGCGGATCAGGACAGGAGTGGGACGCCTTCGTGGCGTGGTGTGTCGCCAATGGCTACCACGGCGCGGAGAATCTCTCGCTGATACCGGGCGAGTGTGGTGCCAGCGCCGTGCAGAACATCGGTGCCTACGGCGCGGAGGCCTGCGACCTCATCGAAGAGGTGGAGGCCGTGGAGATAGCGACGGGACGCCTCTGCCGCCTCAAGGGCAGCGACTGTGGCTACAGCTACCGACAGAGCCGCTTCAAGCACGAGTGGCGCGACCGCTTCCTCATCACCTCCGTCACCTACCGGCTCTCCACACAGTTTGATCCGCAACTCGACTATGGCAACATCCGTGCGGCCCTGGCCGAGAAAGCCATCACCCACCCCACGGCGGAGCAGATGCGACAGACGATCATCGAGATCAGGCGCAGCAAACTCCCCGACCCCAAGGTCTTTGGCAACGCGGGCAGCTTCTTCATGAACCCCATCGTAGACGAAGAGAAGTTTAGGAAACTGCAGGCGCAATATCCACAGATTCCCCACTACGAGGTGGCTGACGCCGACGGGACGACTCGCTACAAGGTGCCCGCTGGCTGGCTGATAGACCAGTGTGGGTGGAAAGGACGGTCGCTCGGACGGGCGGGGGTCTATGCGCGCCAAGCGCTCGTGCTCATCAACCTCGGCGGGGCGACGGGCCAGGAGGTCAAGAAACTCTGCGAGGCCGTGCGCCACGACGTGGCCGAGCGGTTCGGTATAGAAATCAACCCCGAGGTGAATATCCGATGAGACTGACGTTCTTAGGTACGGGAACGTCCAACGGCGTGCCCGTCATCGGCTGCGACTGCGAGGTCTGCCGCAGCCAAGACCCGCGAGACCAGCGTCTGCGCACCTCCGCGCTCATAGAGACGGAGACCACGCGCGTGCTGATCGACTGTGGGCCCGACTTTCGCCAGCAGATCCTTCGCCAGCCCTTCCGCAAGATCGACGGACTGCTCATCACGCACATCCACTACGACCACGTGGCGGGCATTGACGACGTGCGCCCGTTCTGCCAACTCGGACCGGTCAATATCTATGCCGACGCAGCCACCTGCAGCGGCTTGCACCACACCATGCCCTACTGCTTCGGCGAGCATCTCTACCCAGGCGTACCCAAACTGGCTCTCCACACCATCGCTCCGCACGATCCGCTGCAGATCGGCGACCTCAAGATCGTGCCCATCGTGGTGCTCCACGACAAGATGCCCATCCTCGGGTTTCGCATCGGACCACTGGCCTACATCACCGACATGAAGTCGATCGACGAGACAGAACTACCTTATCTACAGGACGTTGACACGCTCGTGGTCAATGCGCTGCGCTGGGATCCGCCCCACCACTCCCATCAGTTGGTGAGCGATGCCATCGACTTCGCACACCGCCTGGGCGTACGGCGCACCTACCTCACGCATCTCACCCACAAGATCGGACGCTACGCCGAGGCCAGCAAGCGGTTGCCCGAGGGGGTGAGCTTCGCCTACGACGGACTGCAGATCGACGTCTGACCGAGGTAAACTGCCCGCATCCACACAAGTTCTCATCCCCACGTTCCTTCTCTCGGAGGGAGCGTGGGGATGATGCTATCAAACGAGGCCGAGCGGGCGCGGGCGTAGCGATCGTGACGCCCCGGCATGGAAGCATCCTTTAAGAAAACTAAAAAAACAAATGCCCCCCGATACAATCCGGATTATTTTTTGTAACTTTACACTCCCCTATTGTGCCCCTGGCACAACTGCCGGGGGACGCTGCCTCACGGCAGGCTGAAGAAGAAATCAAAAAAAGAACAATATAAATGCATTTCAAATGGAATTACGAATCGCCTTCGCCCGATCGGCAACGTGCGGCCAAGGAGTTGGGTGAGAAGCTGAATATCAGCCCGATACTCGCCAACCTGCTCATCGATCGCAGCATCACGACCGAGTCGGCGGCCAAGCGCTTCTTTCGTCCACAACTGGCCGATCTCATCAACCCGTTTCTGATGAAGGACATGGATCTCGCCGTGGACCGCCTCAACGACGCCATGGGGCGCAAGGAGCGCATACTGGTCTATGGCGACTACGACGTGGATGGATGCACGGCCGTCGCGCTGGTGTACAAATTTCTGCGACAGTTCTACTCCAACATCGACTATTACATCCCCGACCGCTACGACGAGGGGTATGGTATCAGCCACAAAGGACTGCAGTATGCGGAGGAGACGGGGGTGAAACTCATCATCATCCTCGACTGTGGCATCAAGGCGGTGGAAGAGATAGCACACGCCAAGCAGCTGGGCATTGACTTCATCATCTGTGACCACCACGTGCCGGACGACGAACTGCCGTGTGCCGTGGCGACGCTCAACCCGAAGCGGGCGGACGACACCTACCCGTTCAAGGAGCTCTGTGGCTGCGGCGTGGGATTCAAGTTTATGCAGGCCTTTGCCAAGAACAACGGCATTCCCTTCTCGCGCCTCATCCCGCTGCTCGACTTCTGTGCCGTGAGCATCGCGGCCGACCTCGTGCCCGTGGTGGACGAGAACCGCATCCTGGCTTTCCACGGACTGAAGCAGCTCAACCAAAACCCCAGCGTCGGCCTCAAGGCCATCGTGGACGTTTGTGGACTGAGCGGGCGCGAACTGTCGATGAGCGAGATCATCTTCAAGATAGGACCACGCATCAACGCCAGCGGACGCATGGAGTGTGGCAAGGAGAGCGTGGACCTGCTCGTGGAGCGGGATATCAACGAAGCGCTGCGAAGGGCACGCCACATCGATACGTACAACGAGCAGCGAAAGGGCATAGACCGACAGATGACGGACGAGGCCAACCTGATCGTGAACCGACTGGAGAGCCAAAGCCACCAGAGCAGCATCGTCCTCTACGACGAACACTGGAAGAAGGGCGTGGTGGGCATCGTGGCCAGCCGACTGACAGAGATCTACTTCCGCCCCACCGTGGTCATCACGCGCGAGGGAGACCTGGCGACAGGATCGGCTCGGAGCGTGGCGGGATTTGATATCTACTCGGCCATCAAGAGCTGCCGCGACTTGCTGCTCAACTTCGGCGGCCATACCTACGCGGCAGGACTGACGCTGCGCTGGAGCGACGTGAGGGAGTTTCGCAACCGATTCCAGGCCTATGTGGATAGCCACATCCAGCCGGAGCAGACGGAGGCTTTCCTCCACATCGACGCGCTCATCGACTTCAAGGATATCACGAAGAAGCTGCACAACGACCTCAAGCGCTTCGCTCCGTTCGGACCGGGCAACACGAAACCTATCTTCTGCACGAAGGATGTCTATGACTTCGGCACATCGAAGGTGGTGGGACGCGAGCAGGAACACATCAAACTGGAATTGGTCGATTCCAAGTCGAACAACGTCATGAACGGCATCGCCTTCGGACAGAGTGCAGCAGCACGCTACATCAAGTCGAAACGATCGTTTGACATAGCCTATACCATCGAGGACAACGTGTTCAAGCGGGGGGCGGTGCAACTGCAGATAGAGGACATAAGACCCACCGAGACGGAGGAAGGAGAGGGATAAAAGAGTGGTGGCAGACTATCGCGCCATACTGCGTGAGCACTGGGGCTACCCTGACTTCAGAGGCATCCAGCGCGAGATCATCGAGAGCATAGGGGCTGGAAAGGACACCCTGGGACTGATGCCGACGGGGGGAGGAAAGTCTATCACCTTCCAGGTGCCTGCGCTGGCGATGGAGGGTGTGTGCCTGGTCATCACGCCCCTGATCTCGCTGATGAAGGACCAGGTGGACCATCTGCGCAGGAGAGGCATCAGGGCGGCAGCTATCCACGCGGGAATGCAGCGGTCCGACATCGTCCAAACGTTGGAGAACGCCGTCTTCGGGGGCGTGAAGTTGCTCTACATCTCGCCTGAACGACTCGGCTCCGAACTCTTCCTGGCCAAACTGCGCCACATGAGGGTGAGCTTCGTCACTGTGGACGAGGCCCACTGCATCAGCCAGTGGGGCTACGACTTCCGCCCTTCCTACCTGGAGATAGCGAAGATAAGGCAACTGTTGCCCGAGATTCCCATCCTCGCACTGACCGCCACGGCCACTCCCGCCGTGGTGGAGGACATCCAGCGCCAACTCCAGTTTCGCACGCCCAACGTATATAAGATGAGTTTCGCACGCGCGAACCTTTCTTATATCGTGCGCCGCACCATGGACAAGGAGGCGGAGCTGCTCCACATTCTCCGACAGACCAGCGGATCGTCCATCGTCTATACGCGCAGCAGGGAGGCCACACGCGAACTGGCCAAAATGCTCATGCAGCAGGGCATCAGTGCGACATGGTATCATGCGGGACTGGAACCGAGCGTGAAGGAGGAACGGCAAAACCTGTGGCAGACCGACAAAGTGCGCGTCATGGTGGCGACCAACGCCTTCGGCATGGGTATAGACAAACCGGACGTCAGCATGGTGATCCACCCGGACGCCCCCAACTCCATCGAGGAGTATTTCCAAGAAGCGGGACGCGCAGGACGCGACGGCAACCAGGCCTACGCCGTGCTGCTCTACGAAGAGGACGATGCCTACAAACTCAAATGCCGCGTCGCCTCCTCCTTTCCCGAGAAAGAACTCATACGCACCATCTACAACCAAATCGCTTATTTCTTCGTCGTGGGCGTGGGCTGCGGAGCGGGCCATACATTTGAGTTTAGCCTGGAGCGGTTCTGCCGGGCATACCGCCACTTCCCCACCCAGGTGCACACGTCGCTGGAACTGCTGCAGCGGGCGGGCTACATCTACTATGATCCCAACCCAGACAGCAAGGCAAGGCTGCGATTCCTACTCCAGCGAGAGGACTTGTACCGCCTCGACCATAGCACACCCAAGGAGAACGCCGTCATCACGGCATTGCTGCGGATGTATGGGGATCTGTTTGTCGATTTCAGTTTCATCGACGAGAGTTTTGTGGCCAAGGAGGCCAACTTGTCGCGCGAGGAGACCTATACGACGCTTCGGGCGCTTGACCAAAAGCACATCGTGAAGTTTATCCCTCGAAAAAACATTCCCCTCATCACCTATCGCAAGGACAGAATCGACGGAGAAGACCTGATCATTGGTCCCGAAGTCTATGAGGACCGCAAGGCCGACTTCGAGAAGCGAATCCTCGCCATGATTGACTATTGTGAGAATGAGAGCGAATGCAGAAGTCGCCAGCTGCTCCGCTATTTCGGCGAGACCGAGAGCGAGGACTGTGGCCACTGCGACATCTGCCGGGCAAGGCGCAAGGAAAGTAGCGACGAGGCGCTGCGGCAGACTATCCTGCAACAACTGGCGGACCGGAAGGGCCACGCGCTCGCCGAGATCAAAGCGCTATTTGGACACGTCAAGGCTGGACAGGTGCTCAACCGCCTCATGGCCGAGGAACAGGTGGCAACGGATGGCAGCAAGATTTGGCTGAAAGACTAAAAGCGCGAAAGTCGCAAACCCTTGCAGAGAATCCGCATTTCTACTCGAAGCGCAGCTCGCAACGGCAGACCTCACGCTGCTCTTCCCCCTCCCTCACCTTGCAGACGCTCACGCCAAAAGCAAGACCATCGTCTGAGAGCGGCTGGCGATAGAGACGAAGCCGGTCTCCCTGATAGCTTTCTGCCACATAGGCCACGTCGATGCGGCGCAGGCGGTGGGACTCGTACCAGGAGAGTGGCCAAAGGTCGAGGACATGGTCGATGTACTTCACGCTATTGATGTGGCCGTTGATATCCACATCGCTATAGAAGGTGTCCAACTCTCGCACCAACTCCAGGCGGTCGCCGAGTTTCACGCGCGAGGGACTGGCAATGGGGCACGGATAGTCGCGGTCCAGGTAGGCCGTAAGCAGGCCGTCGTGGATGGCAAGGATATCAGCAGGCTGGCGCGTCTCGGTGTCGATCATCGCCCAGATGCTGCGGCCGTAGCCATAGACGCTCCCCGCAGGCGAACCGATCTTGAAGTTACGGCTCGTGAAATACTTCATCGCACTGTCGCACCAGGTCTCGATGAAAAACGGGTCGTAGGCGCGGGGCATGGCCTCAAGTTCTATGCACAGGCGGCTCAACACCCAGGTGCGGTGGATGGTGTGGAGGTAGTTCATACCAAACTCGCGGTCGTCGGAGTGGAAGTCGGCGGCATTGAGCAGGGCGTTGCCCAACTGGCCCACCGTCAGATGCTTGGAGAAGTCGCAACGAAACGGGTCGGCCATCATATCGTAGTGTGCCACCTTGGGCAATAGTTCTTTTTCCATATAGTTGGTCTTTTATGATTCGCAAGCTACAACAGTCCATCAATAGCAAGCTGCTTGCAAAGTTAGCCATTTATCTTCATTCTGCCAAGACTCTCGAGCCTCAGTTTCTCTGTTTTTCTTCCTTTTCCTATCGCCCACGCTCTCAAAACAAGGCTTATCTCGACCTGGACATTTCTCGGAAATAGAAGTACAAGCCAATCACAACGAACGCTTTGGGAGATCATAGAATTTCAAACAAGCCTCAACGAGCACCTGAGGATCATAGATGGCAAAAGACCGACTTCACAGCCGGCCTTTTTTCATTACAAAAACATTATGAAATAATTCCTTTTGAACAAGATTTCATTTACCAAGTTGTACTAACTGTTTTACGGTTGCAAAGGTACGACTTGGCAGAAAAGTACACAATACCTAAAAAAAGGTATTTTGCTTTTCTCTGTCTTCTTTCGTTGCCACAACGGGCCCGAATCCTACAAGCGGACGAGCGTAGAAGCGCGTTGCTTGCCTTCCACCTGGAGGACAAAGACGCCCTTCGTCGTAGGCAGGGGAAGCTGGTAGGAGGGCTGGTTGGCAGGAAGCTGCCAGCGGCCCACCTTGGCGCCTGTGGGCGAGAAGATTGTCACGGCGAAAGGCTGCGTGGGAGTTTCGTCAAAAGAGAGCGTGAGGACGCCCTCCCCTATACGGACCTTGACGCCACGAAGCGGAGTGGCGGAGACTTCCCCTACCCTGTCGAAGTGGAGCAGATGAAGCAATCCTTTATAGACGTCTATCTCGCCGTAGCCATAGCGGTTGTTGGGGACGGGAAGTCCGGAGACGGTGCGGTGGCTCGTGGCGGCAATGGTCTCAAGAGCCTGCTCGGGCGTGAGCGTGGGGCGGGCCTGCAGCCAAAGAGCAATGGCTCCTGCCACTACGGGTGCGGACATGGAAGTACCGGAGTTGGCATTCCATGCGTAGGTGCGCCCATTATACTGGAAATGAGCCACATCGCTGCGCAGCGGCGCTCCTTGGTTGTCCGGATTGGCTATGAAGAAGGAGCTATAGGCCGAGATGACATTGGTGCCTGGCGCACAGACATCGGGCTTCGTCCGCCCATCCATCGTCGGGCCAACGGAGGAGTAGTCGGCTTTGAGTCCATTGCCTCCTTTGCTGACGTGCCAGTCGCCCTGGTAGTTGTAAAACTGGTTGCGCCAGGTGGTCGCTCCCACGCTGATGACGCGGTTTGCCGCACTCGGCACAAGGATACTATGACTCTGCTCTCCTGCCGACATTGTGGGGTCTAAGTCGCTGTTCCAAGTCAAAAGACCATTGTAGAAGAACTCCACGTCGGCTTCTGTTCCCCGCACGTCGAGGGCCGTGCTCGGCGTACCAAGTCGCTGCTCCTGCTGCATCGTCACGTCATAGAACACACCCTGGCCAACGGCAGGGGCCTCATAGGCTTGGACCAGCACCACCATGCGGTTGCCTGGCGAGGTCATGACGGTGTCGCAGAGCAAAGAGTCGGAGGCGGCGAGCACCTCCTGCGTAGGATAGTCGAAACTGACGGGTGCGGCGGGGTTGGCATAGGTCTTGATCCGGATAGTGAAGGGGTCGGCAGACCGCAGAGTGGCTGTGCCGACAGGTGAGTTCGCTGCGACGAAAAGGCCTGCGTGCTCCTCGCCACGAGGCTTGCGGAAGTAGGCCAGTCGCTCGCCGTTGTTACCCGCCGAGGCCACCAGGATGCGGCCTGGTCCCTGGAGCGAGTCGAGCACCTCGTAGTAGAGGCGGTCTTCGTCGTGGGCACTCTCAGGACTTCCCTCGCTAAAATTGATCACGCAGGGTTTGCCAACGCTGGCTGCATAGTCGAAAATATACTTGAAGCCCAGGGCGTCGGTGGCCGTCGTGTATTTATAGATGAGCGACGTGTCGATGATGGCTGCGTCGTCTCCCGTCGCATTGCATACCAAGCAGAGGTCGGCGTCGGGGGCAATGCCACCGTAGGGGGAGTCGAAGCCGCTTCCGGCAGCTATTCCTGCCGTGTGGGTGCCGTGGGTCTGCACGTTGCCGTCATAGGGGCAACCCAACTGGAGCAAAGCCTCCTCGCCTCGATAATCGCGGCCGACATAGTAGGGCGATCCGATGGTGTCAGGCGACAGATGGTCCCACAAGGCCTGGATACGATAACGGCTCATGTCGCGTGTATAAAAGGTGGGGTGAGTCAGGTCGAAACCGATGTCCTGCACGCCGACGACCACGCCCTCGCCCGTGAAAGCTTGCGGCAGATCGCGTCCCTCATAGGCTGGAATCGCATTGACAATGGTGCGCGTAGTGTCCATCGTGACGGTGCAGGAGCGGTGGGTTTCTATTCGCATCACTCGCCCGTCGAGCGACAAAGCCCCGATATGGCGCAAGGGGATGGAGACGATATGGAGGGAAGGTCCGAAACTCGCCAAGCGCTCCACACCATAGCGCTGAAAGAGCTCATCGGCGTCACCCTCTGTACGGATGAAGGCCGACAGTTCGCGTCCTTCCATGTTGCCAAGCTGTGGGCGCTGGCGTAGTTCTGCGCGCGCCAGGGTAGCCACTTCGCGTACGAAAGGCGAGAGTTTGTAATAGGCCGCTTGCTGCGCTTGCATGGAAAGCGAAGCGAAAAGGAGGGTTGAGAGGGTGAGGATGCGCATAGGAATCGGAATGTTGAGGGTGAAACTTGTTTTTTCTCTAATGAGACGAACTTGAGTAGTGCGAGGCTGCTATTTGGTGCCCGCTCTATGAGGTGGGCAAAGACCAGAGAGGGGCATGCGTGCCAGCAAGGATGCCAAGGACTAAGCCCGCAGTTCTCGGAAGGTATAGACCATGACCGGAACGGTGACGATGAAGGCAAACAGGTCGCTTACGCTCTGACAGACCTCCACGCCCGTCAGTCCCAGCCAACAGGGGAGGACGAGGATGCTGGGGATGAAGAAGAGACCATTGCGAGAGGCTGCCAGCAGGTTCGCACGCCACGGTTTGCGGCAGGTCTGCGTGAGCATATTGCTCGACATCATGGTAGCACAGAGCGGAAGGGTAAGCAACTGCCATCGGAGGGCCACAACGCCGACCGCCACCACTTCCATATCGTCGCGGAAGAGCGCGATGAGCTCAGAACTAAAGAGCCATCCCAAGCCCGAGACCGCAAGGAGGAAGACCGTGCCGACTATCGTCGTGAACCACCAGGCGCGCTTGAGCCGACTATACAGTTTCGCTCCATAGCAGAAACCGCACAACGGCTGAAAGCCCTGGCCGAGCCCGATGACTACTGCCATCACCAACATCGTGATTCTTCCGACAATACTCATGCCCGCAATGGCAGCATCGCCCCATGTTCCTGCGGCGTGATTGAGCAGCATCGTCGATACGCAGAGCAGTCCCTGACGGGACATGGAGGGACTACCTCCATAGAATATCTCTTTGACAGCAGACCAGGAAGGGGCGAAGTCGCGCCAATAAATGCCAATGTTTCCCTCGTGGTGGGACATGCGAAACAGCAGGAGAAAACTGACGACTTGCCCGATGACCGTGGCAAGGGCGGCTCCCTGCACCTTCAGATCGAGCAGGAAGATAAAAAGGGGATCCAAGGCCACATTGAGGACCGCACCTGTCACAATACCCACCATCGCATAGGCGGCGTTGCCCTGCAGACGGAGCTGGTTGTTGAGCGTCAGCGACGACATCAGAAAAGGCATTCCCAGCAGCGAGACCGAGAGATAGCTTTCCGTCAGGGGCAAGATGGTGGGCGTGGAACCGAGGAGCAGGGCCAAAGGATGCAGAAAGACTAGGCCCAAAGTCATGAGGGTCAGTCCCGTAAAGAGTGAAAGAAAGAACCCATCTGCGGCCATGCGGCGGGCGTTGCCATGCCGGCGAGCTCCCAGTTCGCGCGAAATGTAGTTGCCCGATCCGTGACCGAAGAAGAAACCAAAGGCCTGCATGAAAAACATCAGCGGAAAGACAACGCCCACCGCAGCCGTGGACTGCGTGTCGAGCTGTCCGACGAAGAATGTGTCGGCTATGACATACAAACTCGTCACCAGCATACCGACAATGGTCGGAACAGCCATAGTAGGTATTACCCGGCGGATGGGAGCCGTCGTCAGGTAGGTGTAGTTGTCTTTCCCTCCGTGCATGCCAGTCGCTTATACCTCCTTTTTCTTCTGAAGTTGCTCGATGATGGTGGCGACAATACGCTCTGCCGATCGGCCGTCCCAACGCTCGGGCAAGGCAGCCTTCTTCCATTTGCCCTGCAACAGGTCGTTCAAGGCGGTTTGGAGCAGGTCAGGATTCTCGCCCACAAGCACATTGGTACCTACCTTCACGGTCTCGATGTGCTCCGTATAGCTATTCAGCGTGATACAGGGCACACCGTTGAACGTAGCTTCCTCGGCCACGTTGCCCGAGTCGGTAATGATGCCGCGGGCGTGGGCGGTGAGGAATCCAAACTCCAGGTAGTCCAAAGGTTCGGCAAAGCGCAGCGACTTCAGCGCTCGTTGGGCGGCTATTTGCTCCACCGTCTCGCGGGATCGGCCACGCAAGGGTGCAATCACGGGGACACCAGCCTTTGTGGCCTCGGCGTCGAGGACGCGCAACATGGCTTCCAGTCTCTGAGTGTCGGCAATGAGCAACTTGCGGTTGAGCGTCAGCACAAGGTAGGAAGCATCCGTGATGGCGGGCAGGGCCGGGTGCTTGGCCAGCTCGTTGCCGATGCCTTCGATACGCTGACGACAGAAGCGGAGGTTGTCGATGAGGATGTTGCCCACCATATAGACTTTCGACAGCTCCGCTCCCTCACGATTGGCAATGCTATTGTTGCTGATGCCTGCGGTGAAGAGCAGGTCCGAGAGACCGTCGATGACGAGGCGGTTGATCTCCTTCGGCATATTGATATCGAAGGAGCGTGTGCCTGCGGCAATATGGGCCAGCAGGATACCTTGCTTCTTGATGACGATGGCAGCGGCCATAGTTGAGGCAAGATCATCCACTACTACCACGGCGTTGGTGGGATGCTGCTGCAGATAGACCTCGAAACGAGACATCACCTGCCCCGTAAGCTCGTTGAGATTCTCGCAGTCCACACCCAGATACTCATCGGGCATGTGGATGCTCAGGTCGTCGAAGAGCGTTCCTTCCAGCGTGGGGTCTCCTTGGCAGCCCGTATAGACGAGCGAATAGCTGATGGGGCTTCCCTCCCTCCGCAAGTTGTCTATCTGGCGGATGAGCGGGGCGACCTTGATGAAATTGGGGCGTGCGCCCGAAACGATACATATCTCCATAGTGTGATGCTTTTTACAATGCAAAGTTAGTCATTTTTTGGCAGACAGGGGAGAAATTCCCACATATCTTTTCGTAAACACCTGTTTTCCCATGCAGACCAAGCTGCTCAATCCCGAGAGAGGCTCTTGGAGTTCAAACAAGTCGTGTATATGGTATTGTGAGTAGTATTTCATGTCGCCCTTACGAGTTTTAACACATAAAAGTAAGCATTTTATCTGAACCGAGCAAATATTTTGCAAGTTAATTTCTTAGTTATCAACAACTTGTCTTAAATTAGTAGATCCTATTTACATGTTGCTCACATTGGAATGCTCGTAAACACGCTGTCGGATCATGGTTCAGTGCTTGTAGAAACATGTTCCACACACTTTTGTGTCGTTCTGCTGCTAACATATTTTGAGGTTTTAATAATGCTGCAGCAAAGGTAACAAGCATAATGATTAAAAAAAGGCTGCATCGCGGACACGCTTACTACCGACCTCTAAAGGCTAGCTTATAGCATAACCTTTAGAACTGGCATTTTATGAAGTTATCTATTCTTGTGAAATAAAGGTAGGATGGCGTAACAAATACTTGTAAAGGCGTCCGACTACGTCATTGTAAAATTTCTTGTCAGTATATCCGTAATAGGATAAGTGATAAGAGTCGATAGCAAGAATGTTTCGAGATTTGTCTATCCAAATTCCTTCTACTTCTGTCCATTCAAAATTGTAGCCGTTGGAATTGAGAAAATCTTCTAATATCATATTCTTGTTTCTGCTATTGGAACAGCAAATGATAATTTTCGGATTAATATTCTCAATTTGTCTTTTCAGATAGTCTTTATAGACTTCTGCTTCTGCCAGAACTATTTTATCATTTGCCTTACCAGAACCCCCAGTTTTCTTCAAGTTAATTCGGGCAAAAGGGTATTGGTCTATAGCCTCCAATATGTTTTCATTCGGTATATTTTCAAACTCTATGAACTTCGATGGAGTATCCAATACAGATTTCAGACCGTAAATGATATAGGCTATTCTTTTGTCAAGAGAATGCCCTATTAACATAGGATGTTCAATAGTACTACCTCTTTTTCTGAAAGAATCACATCTTTGGTCCCATGCGCAGCCTCCTGATAGGTTTGGCTCTTTGGTGATAAACAAAACGTTTTTATTCAAGTTGTTTGCCCAAAGTATATTGTCTTTCTGGGACGATACTCTAACAATATCTCCCATCTCGTTTTGGTGTAGTTCTCCTTTGAACATGATGCCGTCGAAGCAGAAAGAATCCTCTACTTGCTGTCGGATTTCTTGCAGCTTGCTTTCTGGCATGTTGTCTGTAACCATTCTGTTGATCATTTCTTGTTTCATTTCTTCAAGAATTTGATTGTTCGTGCTTTGATAACCTTTCATTTTTTGTCTCCTTACGTTTGTAAATATTGTTATTTCCATCTTATTCGAATTCCCAGTTTCATATATTCCCCAAGACAATTCAAAGTTGTGAATCTAGGAGCAGAAGAAATCATTTAACTCAGAGTATTCTTCTTTTGAGAAGTCTCTTTTTGTGGAATGTATATGATTAGACATATCTTCGAAGAACGTGTTATCTGTTTTTTCTTCTTTAGGTATTCAAAGAACCTATGCATGAAACATGTGTTTCTTCTCTGGGTTTTGCGGCATCTTTGAAACAACGGAAAATATGTTTTAGAATTGTTTCATTCTTTTCCTGAGGAACTGCAATTATTGCAGTTCCTGAGAGATATTTGCTTGTTACCTTTTGGTTCATACATTTATGCTTTAAGTGAGTAATTATTTTGACACATCGCCACAAGCTGACCATCTGGAAAAAATATGAGTTCCACCTTTGGGACCTTTTTCTTCATCTTCGGTTCTTTCCCATTCTACGTTCAGAACATGTGTGCAACCTAAATATTTTGCCATTGCCTTTAAATCATCTTCGGCATCAGACTTTTTCCGGTATGCATAGGTTTCAACATGTTGAATCTTGGTCAGATGGCCAAACCTGTTTCCTTGATAGTTACTAGAAACAATTTTAACGATCTCATTGTTTTCTATAGCCTCTATCATGTTGGCCATTTTCTGCTGATAGCTTTCTGCACAAGATTTACAGAGATAATGAACACCCTTCCATCGTGAGTATTTGGGTGAGGTATATGAAGAATCTACTCTATGAAGTAAATCGTCTGCATTTGAATCGTAGTCTACTTTGATTAAGCATTTTCCACACAAAACTTTACCACACTCATTGCATACATACTTGGTCAAGAAGTTTAGCTTCTTATTACAATAACTGCATTTTGCCATAATTCTGTCTCCTATTTTTAATTGCTCCTAATTTCCGCAGCACTATGAGTTAGCATTTTTTATAAGTACCTGAGCAACAAAAAGTTGCTCAGGATTTTGCCATGTCGGATTTTTCACCTACCTTAGTGCTGCAAAAAGAAGTATAGCAAAATCTCCGAATGACATGGCAAATGTACAAATAAAATCCGAGAAACTCACTCCTTTTGGAGGAATTTTTCCAATCACGGAGCAATTTGATGCTCTTTTAGCTCAAACCATAGACTCCACATTGGGGATGAGATGCAAATGGTATGGCTATCAGTATAGCGAGATCCTGCGCTCTTTGATGAAGGTATTTCTGCTAAAGGTAAACCCTTGGTAGAGCAGTTGATGAATCTTGATTTGAAGCATGCCTATGAGCAATCCATTCGATGGGCTAAGGAGCACAAACCTTTTTCTGTAGAAATGCTTAAGCAATTGTCTGCATTGGTGATGAAGAATACCGGCAGCGTTTATAGCACGCTTCAGGGGGAATTCGATTCTTCTAAAGGTGACCTCCGTCTATTAGGTGTCACAGCGGGAGCTGGTGGACGTTCCTATATGAACTTTCTGAAGGTTCCTGTAAGGTTGGCTGATTTCTGCAATGAGATAAACCGAAGGCGTGAATTGCTTCTTGAAAACCCGAGTGAAATGGATGCATATTTGTTGAGTTTCGATGCTCATAACATCCTTGTCAGCATCCATCCTTGGGTGGATGGAAATGGCAGAATATCGCGTCTCATCATGAACCACCTTCAGTTTGAATTTAATCTTGTTCCGACAAAGGTAATGACAGATGATAAGGCAGCTTATATTGAAGCTCTTAATGCATCTTGAGAAGAAGAGTCGATGTTACCATTCCAGTCTTTCATGCTTCAAGAACATATCAAAAATCTTAAGGCTGAGATAGAACAGTATGAAAGATCTATGGATGATGATGCCGTGATAAATGTCGGGAAAGATTTTGAAAATGTCGGGAAAGAAAAACTGATTGAACTTTCTGAACGTCAGCAGAATATCATTTCTGTTGTTAAATATCATCCAGCAATAACAATTCCGGAATTGGCGCAGAGAATGTCGGGAAAGAAAACTGTAACGACACGTACTATTGAAAGAGATATTGCTGCTCTTCAAGCTAAGGGAATCTTGAAACGTGAAGGCGGTAGAAAAAGTGGTAAATGGATAGTTGTAAACATCTGAATAACCCGAAATCACTTTTATTGTATTGGAAATTAATATTAATTAAAATAGTAGCATATGAGCAATGTATATTTTGAACCTTGGGTTGGCTGCCAGTACTCCGAGGGCATAAATGGGAAACGTATAATGGTTTTAGGCCATGTTCACGTTTGTGATGGATGTGATAATTGTGGTGTTGAAAAGTGTGATGATTTTTCTACCCAGAAGGTGGTGGAAGATTATATTGTTTGGAGAAAAAACGGAACAATACCATCTTCAGGATATGAAAAATAGCTTCAGACTTACCTCAAATTTGCCAAAGCTTAAAGTTGAATGATATTTTCAGTTGTTATGTGTATTTTTTCTATATAATGGGGTACACTTGCTAATACTGAATTAAAAATTCTTTTCTTTCGAATAAAAGCCGTATCTTTGCCACAAATTGTCAAGACAATATTCAGAATTATGTTGTTTACAGAAAAAATTAAAGATTTACGGTTGCATAGTCAACTACCACAAAGAAAGTTGGCGGCTGCATTAGATATAGACACGGCAACCTATTGCAAAATAGAAAAAGGCGAACGAAAAGCTCGAAAAGAACAAGTTGAGCTATTGGCCTCCGTCTTTGAGATTGACAAGAAAGAGTTGTTGGCTCTATGGTTGGCAGACAAAGTTACGGATCTTGTTTCCGACAATGGGCAAATTGCTCGTAATGCCCTCTCCTTAGCTGTAGAAAATTTAGAACACAAAGAACAAAATGATAAAGTCAAAAGCATATAAACTCCCAGAAGAAATAGAAGAGGCTATTGTTGCCGAAAGTCGTTCTTCATATGGCCTACATACATACGTCAGCTTATTTAGCAGTGCTGGCGTGGGATGTTATGGCTTTAAGGAAGAGGGCTTTTACTGTGTTGCAACTGTAGAATTACTTGAAAAGCGTCTTAAAATACAATCCTATAATAACAAATGTGTCTACAAGAGTGGGTATATTTGTGGAGATATGACGACACAGGAGACAAAGGATAAGGTATTTGCAGAATTGGAAATGTGGAAAAAGGGCTTTCATGTTACTGATTTAGATGTACTTATTGCCACTCCTCCATGTCAAGGTATGTCTGTTGCTAATCATAAGAAAAAGAAAGATGAGATAATAAGAAATTCCTTATTCAAGTTTCGCAAGTTCCTTAGCTTGCTATCTTTAGTTCATAAATCTGT
>OLFY01001680.1_pt1 | contig 26345 bp, 23 predicted proteins | sample 1605611 | NCBI WGS metagenome assembly OLFY01 (sample SAMEA3888923, study PRJEB22519) | human gut metagenome | biome: human gut; feature: human-associated habitat; material: faeces | place: Denmark | collected 2011
TCACACTCGCACAAACGGCTCACGTTCGTTTTCACAGGTGAAAGCGGGTACACACTCGCCTTCGCCAACAGGATTGCACACAGCGGCTTACACGGCGAAACACGGGGCGTTTTGGATGGGGGCGCTGTCACTACCCTCGGAGCGTTTTGCGCGGTTCGGAAACCCTGTGGGGCCGGGTATCAGAACGGCAAACTTTGCCGCTTTCAGGCCTTGGTCGGGTGCGCTTCCGAAGAGCGCAGAGAGCCTGCGGGACAGCGATGCGTTCATGCGCGTCGCTGTCCCGAGGCGTCGCGGCCCCGCTGGGCTGCGTGATCCCATTGTTTTTTCTCACCGCATTGATAGGCTTCACGGTTTTGGCCGACCGTGATTACAGAGTGCGGAAAAAAGCTCACTTCGTTTTTATGCACCGAGCTGCTCTGCCAGCTTTGCCTGCACCTTCCGCCGCTCTGTTGTACGCTCTAATGCATTGAACTGCTGTTCGTAGTGCTGTTCCATGACTTCCTGTAAGGGAATTATCGTGTAGAGCAGGCTGCCGTTTTTCTTAATGCCGTTCTTTGTAATGATTTTAGTATGCTCCGTGACGATGAGCCCGCGTTCCTCCAGCAGTCGGACATAGCTTGCGACGGTGTTTCGGCAGTAGTGAAGATTTTTAGCCATAGTCGCAGTACTTGGATGACACTGGCCAGTCCTTCGGTCTGCATGACGCAGCAGGAAGATGTAGACAGCGATTGATCCACCGGGCAAATCGAAATCGAGAAGCTCGTTGGGGACGGGGAAGCAGTTTTTCACATGCTCCCAGCCAACGGGAGGTTTTGTTTTTCTCATGCGCGGTCACCGCCCTTCGTGTGCTCCTCCACCCACTGGATGAACTTTTCTTTCGGAACCACCATGCGACAGTTGATGTGCAGAGTGGGAAAATCTTTTTCGTGCATGAGTTCATATGCACTGGACGGAGCGATACCGAGTGTTTTTGCAACAAGATCTGAGTTGAGGAACAGCGGCAATTCATCGTAGCTTTTGTAGACAGATGATTTCATTTTTGATTTTCCTTTCTTTTTTGTTTTGATTTTGATTGGCCGCACACCGTACACCTTCCTGCCCCAGACTTTCTGCGGCGTTGTCCCGTGTCGACACGCTCCCCTTTGCGGATCTTGGCGCTGCTTCCCTCACGGTGTATGCACTCCGGCTGCGGGTATTCAGTTGTCGAGGTGTCATGAAACTTTTCACTTTCGCTGTGTTCACCTTTATGTTAGAATAATTTCAAGGCGGCTTACATCAGGAAGTGATCTTTGAGGAGGTATCGGCATGGCTTCGGAATTGTACTTGATGGAGGTGGGCGATGGACGTTATTCCACCCTACTTTGTGATGACAGGTCAATCACGCAGATGCCTGCACTGACTCCCGCGGAGACCTTGATCGCCTTTTCTGAACTGGACTATATGGACTACCGCAAAGTGGTGCGGTGGCTGCGGAACGAGCATCCTCTGTTTGAGGAGCGGATCGACATTCCTGTGAGCGACTTAGAGGACTTTGCCGCGGAGGCCATTTTGCTGACACCGGATCTGTGTGAGATCGATCCTGTGAGCGGATCTGTTGTGACGGACATTCTGCATCAAACTTTGCAGGCAGAGGATGACGGCACGGCGACGTTTTTGCTGGCTGCTGGACAGGAGATCCTGCGGGTGATGGAGGAACCGTTGCGTGTACAGAATTATCTTCGGAACATCATGGAGGTCACTTTCGACGGCACGGCTGGATCGACACCGGCAGAGCAGTATGAAAACCTGCGGGCGGCTTATGCCGACATTGCGCGGATCTGTGATCCGGCAAAGTTACCGCGGTTGGAAAAACCACGGTCGTTCCGGCTTCACAGCCTGATGGAGCTGCGGATGCTGGTGCTGGCGCTCTACTTCGAGCAGGACAACCAGCGGGTCTGCCGATGTGACTACTGCTGGGGCTATTTCATCCCGAAAACGAAAAAGGCCACCCGGTACTGTGACCGGGTGACCGATGGACAGAGCTGCAAACAGCGTGGCGCAAATCTGGCAAGGCTGGATAAGACTTCGGAGGATGAGGCACTTCTGGTTTGTAAAAAGCTGCGGGACAGAATGTATTCCCGCCTGCTGCGCTGGATCGACGCGGCACCTTCTGACCGTTCCAACCTGATGCACATGGACTACGAGCAGTACGACCAGTGGAGCGAGAACGCTCGGCTGGCACGGGAGGAATATGTTCAGGGGAAATTGACCGCAGAGGAGTTCCTGCGAAAAATCGACACCACCCATGAGCTGACAAGTTACGAGGTGGACAAGATCGACCTGACCGATGAGCCGAGCATGTGGCAGCGGCTTGTTGCAAAGGACTTTACTTTTGACCCGGAGCGGTATTATCCGGAATCTTATGCGCATCTGAACCTGAACGATGAAGACCCCCAGTGGAAGATATTTTCGGCTGCTGATCTGCGCCGCCGTGACCAACAGGGACACCAGAGCCTAAAAGAGAAATACGGGAAATGAGAAATACCCGGAACCGGTTCGAGAGAACTGATTCCGAGTATTTCTGTTGTTTACAGCAGCGCAAGATATAAAACGGGAACGCTGCAAAATGGTTGCCCTACGAGCCCCATGAATGTCTGAGGCCACACATGGGTGTAAATCTCACCGGAAAGCTGTGAGATTGAACCTTCGCTTGGCGTTAGGGCAACGGAATTGTTAATGCGCAGAACAGCAACATGGAGATACCGGCGGTTGGAAGTACCTGTAATTAGCGGGCTTGTCGCTTAAAAGCCGTTCTTGCAAAGGCTATTTCTCTGTGCTACACTATTACACAGATACACAAGAGGATGGGAGTGAGCTGCAATGAGCGACAGAAATATGGTCAATATAACCATTACAATGACGCGGGAGGAGCGAAAAGCATTAAAACAACTTGCTTTGGATGAGGATACCACGGCATCTGCGTTGATCCGTGAATGGCTGAAAGAGCATATAGAGCAGCAACAGGAGGTGAGCGACCATGGCGAGCATTGAGGAAAAAGTTGAGGAGCATTACAAGAAGATACTGGATGAGTTAGGAATCAGGCACTATGGAAAAACGGAGAGCATTAATCGAACCATTACAGATGCTCTGCGGTCTGCGGACTCCAAATCTGGTGGCTCTGGAAATAATTACCCCGATATTCAGCTTCTTTTGGAAAATAAGACTGCCCGTCGAATTCCTGTTATGATTGAAGCCAAGGGGTTAAAGAATCGATTGGAAAAGATCTCGAAGTCCGGGCAGATCGAGCTTATCACCTATTATGAGAAAGACAGTAAGCGCAAGGACGGTACGATACAGCATCACGCTGGCGATGCCAATTATTCCAGCATTATGAATTACGCCGTGAACGGAGCTGTCCACTACGCCAACGCCATCTTGGACAGCAGAGGTTACACTGAAGTGATCGCCATCGGTATTAACGGAACACAGATGAACGCCGATGGCTCTGTTCAGGATGCGGAATGCAGGGCGTATTATATCTCCGAAAAGAATAATCGTGTCCCTAAGCATATTCCAGAACTGGATAAGGAATGGTCGCTGTTGAAGGCGGACAATCTGGATAGATTTTTTGCAATGCTGGACAAAATGACGCTGACCGAGAAGGAATTGGAAGATTTGAGACAGCGGACAGAGACTGCGTTGGAAACGAAAATTAAGTCGATTCACCAAAGTCTGTACGATGATCCCAAGCTGCGGACGGCGCTGACCACGAATGAGAAACTGTACCTATTCTGCGGTCTGATCATGGTCGGATTGACTACCAAGGGTGTGGCACCGCTGGATGTAAATCAGTTTACTGGTAATGACGATCAGGAGGACAACGACAGTACGATCATTATTACCCGAATCCGCTCTTTCCTGAAAAAGAAGAAATGTGGCGACGATAAGATACGCATGATTTTAGACCTTTTGCAGCCAGTGTTTAAAAAGGAAACCCTGTGGAGGCCGGTGAATGGCGAGAGCATCCTCAAAAGCCTGTTTAAGCAGGTGAAGCAGGATATCATCCCCTGTTTGGAGAGCAATCTGCACCTTGATTTTACTGGGAAAATTCTCAACTCTTTGGGAGACTGGGTACATATCGAAAATGACAGAGAGAATGATGTTGTGCTCACGCCACGCTATGTAACAACGCTGATGGCGAAGCTGGCCCGCACTAATATGGACTCTTTCGTGTGGGATCGAGCTATGGGTTCTGCTGGATTTCTTGTGTCGGCTATGGACATCATGATAAAAGATGCGCAGGCAAAAATCCACGATCAAAAAGAGTTAGAGAAGAAAATTACCAACATCAAGGAGCATCAGCTTTTGGGCGTGGAAATCCTCGGTAATATTTATATCCTGGCTGTGCTGAACATGATCTTGATGGGGGACGGCTCATCCAACATTTATAATGGCGATGGTCATGATTACAACAATGAGACCGGAAAGTTTCCTGCCACAGTATTTCTTCTGAATCCTCCCTACTCTGCGGATGGCAAGGGCTTCAACTTTATGCAAGAGGCGCTGGAAACGATGACCTCCGGCTACGCCTGCGTTCTGATCCAGGAAAATGCGGGCAGTGGAAACGGCTTGCCCTATACGAAAAAGATATTGGAGAAAAACACCCTTTGTGCCAGTGTCCACATGAGTGATATCTTCTGCGGAAAGTCCAGCGTTCAGACGGCTATCTATGTGTTCCAGGTCGCCCGTCCCCACGAGGTGGACGACATGGTAATCTTTATTGATTTTAGCAACGACGGTTATGCCCGGCAAAATCGCAAAAAATCCAGCCAGGAGGTCAATTTGCGGGATGCCGATCACGCTGCTGAGCGGTATGCCGAGGTGGAGGCCATTGTGCTGGGTAAAAAGCCCAGGACTCAATACTATACGGAAGAAAACGGCCTTGTGATTCGGGATACCGTATCGCTAAATGGCAACGACTGGACCTTTGCCCAGCACCGGGTGATCGATACCATGCCTACGGGGGAGGACTTTCGGAAAACTGTGGCGGACTATCTGGCGTGGAAGGTTTCCCAAGCAATTAAAGGGGACGGTGGATATGGAGTATAAGGCATTCCGAATAGGGGCTTTGTTCGAAAAATTAAATGCTCCATATATTGGGTCTGGCCGCAAACAGGACAATGTCTCTAAGGAAAGAACAGAAGAGTTTTCATTGCCGTTAATCAATTGTAAGTGGGGCGACAATGGGATCATGTACTATGGTCGGCCTTCTGACTTTGTTCACTATGAAAATGTCCTTTCTGTTGTTTATAACGGTCCGCCTACGGTTGGCACGGTTTATGCACAGCCGCTGATTGGAGTTTTCACCGACGCTTATTTGATAGCACTCAAAAAATCTGTAATGCCGCATATGTCGATGGAGCTGTGTCTTTATCTTAAAACTGCGGTCGAAAAGGCAATCCATGATACAAAATATTCGAGAGCGGATAAGGCAACATGGACGGGCAAGGTTGAGAACGATGAGATTTTTCTCCCGGTCACAGATGAAGGAACGCCGGACTGGGAGTATATGCAGGAACGAATCGGCGTGCTGGAGCAGGAACGAATCAGCGTGCTGGAGCAGTATCTCCTGGCTGCTGGATTGGATGACTACAAGCTGACGACCGAAGATCAGGAAACGCTGAATAAGAAGGCTACATTTAAGCCCTTCCGCATTGGAGATTTGTTTGTCCCGCTGAAAGGTGGGTATATTGGTACCGGAAAGAAAATTGGTTCTGCAACGAAAGCGCGTAGTGAGGAATATTGTATACCGCTGACTTGTGCCAAGCTTGGGGACAATGGTATTATGTACTGGGGCAAGAAAGGTGATTTCCGCACCTATACAAATGCGATTTCCATTATAGCTGATGGTGCGGTTTCGGCCGGCCTTGTTTATGCTCAACCGGAAGAGGCCGGAGTATACAGCCACTCCTATTTTGTTAGGCTGGAAAATGTCGAGGTTTCCTATCGGACAAATCTATATCTTGCGAGTGTATTGAACAAAGTTCTTTACCCGAAATATTCCCGTGAGAGACCGCCGCGCTGGGAAAATAAAGTAGAAAATGACAGCATTTTACTTCCTGTTACGGCAGAGGGGCAGCCAGATTATAGCTACATGGAACAGTATATCCGGGTACAGGAAAAGTTGGCCATTCGGGATGCTATACAGCTCAAGGACAGGATTATCGAAGAGACAAAGTGCGTCGTTGGGGCGTAATATTGTCTGTTGATGAGATGAACGGCGTAGTTTTCTATATGTCTTGAAATGTGGAAAACTACGCCGTGTCGAGGTGAGCAAATAAAAGGGGGACGGCAACAAAATGGACAAGAACTCCAAGAAAAAAGAATTGGCGCTTCGCAGTTCTGCTGCGGAATATTTGACTTTTGTGGCCTCTACCGGCGGCAGTGACGAGAGTTTTGAGATGCGTTATGAGGACGAAAACATCTGGCTGACCCAGAAGATGATAGCGGCGCTTTACGATGTGGATGTTCGGACCGTAAATGAGCACATCAAGAAAATATATGATGACCAGGAACTTTCGGAGGAGGCAACTATCCGGAATTTCCGGATGGTTCAAACTGAGGGGGGACGACAGGTCAGTAGAGAATTGAAGCATTACACGCTTCAAATGATCATTGCTGTTGGATTTAAGGTCAACAATCCCCGCGCGGTACAGTTTCGCAAATGGGCGGGGCAGATCGTGAAAGACCATACCATCCAAGGCTGGACCATGGATAAAGAACGCCTGAAAAAAGGACATATGTTTACGGATGAATACTTTGAGCGCCAGCTCCAGTACATCCGTGAAATCCGGCTGTCTGAGCGGAAATTCTATCAAAAGGTCACGGACCTCTACGCTACAGCTTTCGACTACGACAAGGATGCAAGGACCACCCGTCTGTTTTTCCAGACCGTGCAGAACAAGCTGCATTATGCCGTTCATCGCCACACAGCGGCAGAGCTGATCGTGGAGCGGGCTGATGCGGCGAAAGAACACATGGGGCTGGCAACCTGGGAAAATGCACCAGACGGAAAAATCGTAAAGGCTGATGTGACCGTAGCCAAGAATTATTTGAGCGAAAAGGAAATGTCATATCTGGAGCGGATCGTGTCTCTCTATTTGGACTATGCTGAGCTTCAGGCTGAACGCAAAATTCCTATGAGTATGGAGGATTGGGCGAAGCGTCTGGACGGGTTCTTGGAGTTTAACGGAAACGAACTGCTGACGGGACCCGGTAAAATCAGCGCGGAGCAGGCAAAGCTTCATGCCGAAACAGAGTTTGAGAAATATCGAATTATTCAGGATCGACTCTACAAGAGCGACTTCGATCGATTCCTCATGTTGGAGCAGTCGACGCATGATGCTCTGCCGGAGGATTGACTTTCTATTGTTTACAGCAGCGCAAAATAAAACTCTTTTCTTGTTGAAAAACTCGGGGCTCCAAAATTAACGGAGGCATCCGTTAGGGGTGCCTCCGTTAGTTTTAGAACAGCTGTAGCGCGATTGAGAAGGCGAAAGGAAGAGAAATGAAACGCAGCAAACTATCTGACCACACCTTTCAAAAAGGTAAGTTTATAACGCCAATAAATGCAATACCGTTGATGCATGAACTTGAAGACGAAAAGTCGTGGACTTATGGCCGCATGCCAGAGTACCTTTGGATTGGATTGATTTTGAAATATTATGGACGGGATGAAGGGTTAAGAAAGTCCTACGGTATTATTTCTGCATTACACAAATTGGCACCTGGCCTCTATACAGCAAGATTATCACAGATATTAAAGCTGGACGCAGATATTCAAAAGAAATTTTATGATTACATTACTTGCAGTGGAGCTAAAGAAGCACTTGCGCCGTTAACGGTTTTTCTTACTGCAAGCAAAGCCCCGGTTTTTGCTAAGTGCTTTTATTGTCCAGATCAGAGTGTTGAGGACAGGTGTGAAGCGATAATTCAGACAATGCGTGAAATAATGGATCACCAATCCAATGAAGCAACTGATATCAGGTTTGTAGCACTCTATTTTAATCAACTTTCAGGGGAAGTACATCTTTTAAGAGAACAGGTGGATTTGCTGGTGGCCTATCCGTCATCCAAACACACTGATGAAATAATGCGCATGGCTCGTCCAACAGTACGTTCTCTTGAAATGATGATTTTGACTTTTGAAGAGGTTGACTCTGCATACTTGAAGGAATTTTGGAGGTGTGTAAGCGAAATGACAGATTGCAGTATATTCGCCATTCGATTTCCAGAGGAAAAGAGGAACATCACCGCATACATGGAAAAACTGCATGAGGTATTTGTGTATCTCTCGGAACTGTTTTCAACAGCTGTCCCGCTTAATGAGAAAATGAGTGTTTTGCTCGGGATTGCGACATATTCTTATAAGCGATTGAAGGAAATTTATGAGCATCAGTTATTTAATTCTATATCTGGCAGAAGTTGCGTGCGTGTCTTGATTGAAGACTATATTATGATGAAATATCTCGTAAAAAACGAGTCGTTTCATGAAAATATTTGGCGTGATTATCAGCTGTATGGTATGGGGCTATATAAGCTCGTTTTAGCAAGGAACAGGGAAAATGGTGCTTTAGAGGAATCTCATTTCGACGAAAAATATATCGAAGCTTTAGTCAATGAATTTAAGGGTGAAGAATTCATTGATATGGATACTAAATATTTTGATAAGCAAAACATAAGGCTTAAAGCGGAAGATGTCGGAGAGAAGAATCTATATGGCTTATATTACGATTACGATTCTTCTTTTGAACATGGATTATGGGGAGCTATTCGTGAGTCTTCTCTTTTGAAATGTAACAACCCCGCTCATAAATATCATTGTGTTCCGGATGTTGAGGACGAAACCAGATTGAAAACCGTTCTGCCAGATTGTATTATGATTATGAACAAAACTATATCTTTTTTGGACGAGATATATGGTATCCCAGAACAGTTGTTAAATGAGGTAATTAACTTTGAAATCAAACCTATTGCTGGATAAGATTCATTTAATACAAACTGAATATAAAGAATTGCTCTCAGCTTTATTGCCGAAACTAAAAAGCAGCCATTCGCCAGAAGCACTGGATGAAATTAATTTGTTCTGGCTGCGTCATATTGAGGAAATTCAGCTGTATCTAAAGGCTTGGTTCTCAGGTGAAAACAGTTATGTTTTCACGGCCGCTACATTCATGGACTTTGAAGATAACGAACACTTACCTTTTTTGCTAATGGGAGACAAGCATATTCTTGATGATCCTTTGAGCAAGTATTCAGAAATACGAAGCAAAATGCCAGATGGCAAAGACGCTGAATTTCTGCATAAGCAGATCAGCGTAACCGCTGAAGATAACCTAAAGCTGTTAGATAATCTACACGATGAAATTCTCATATTACTAATGAGGCTTCTTAACCAATCAAATAATCATAATTCGCTTTATGAAATTGGAGAACAAGTGTTTATTAGTCTTTTTAACGGTATCAATAGTTTGAGTGATTATTTTTTCAAATGTGACAGCATTGATGACATTATGCACTTCGCTCGTGAGGATATAGGAAGATTGGTGATGTTTTCAGAAGATGACGATGCTACGCTACCATTCGAAGGAAGATTCAAGATTGCATTATCTGGGACACAGTACATGGTAGATACAAACAAGCCAGATGCGTATAATTTCTTTATGTTTGTTTTTGGATGTATCCAGCAAGCCATAGATGTTATTGTATCATGTGTGGAATATGGTTGTATCCCATATATTAGGTATCCCGTTGCACTTCACTACATCTCACTATTGTCGGAAAGTATGTTAGACATAGAGCACATAGTCAAGCTTCGTTTCAAGATGAGTGTTGCATTTGTTGTTTATCAGCTTTGCGATAAGGGTAGACTTGCAAGAGTTAGTTTAGAAGAGTTTTTGAAACAGATTCAGGCATATAACTTTAATGAAAAGCTGTTCCGAGTTCTTGCCGAACACGATATTAATGAAAATAGTTTCTTAGGGCATACAATTACACAGCTGGTAATTGACGAGTTAGAGGCATTCTATAATATACTGTCTGAAGAAAGCGGTATATAAAGTAAAAAACTCTGGCGAGTAACTGATAGAGATACAGCGGATGTGGTTTCTGACGATCAGCGGGCGAATGCGTAAAATTGCGGTTTGACCACAGTTTCACCACAGACAGGCGTGGAAACAACGGAGGCTGCACTTTTCGAAAGTTCTTGAAACGACGTTGTTCGGAATAAAAACGACTAAAAACAAACTGAAATTATTATAAAAATCATCAAAAACCGGTTGGTAAGGATGAGGTCGGCGGTTCGAATCCGCCCAGCAGCTCCAAAAAGCATCGAAAACTTTCGTTTTCGGTGTTTTTTTGTTGGAAAAACGCACTTTTATGTCCGGATCAAAATGTGGGGCAACCGCCTGACCCACACCGTGACCCACACGGGGAAATGCTCGGAAAGGGCAAAAGATGAGCGGACGGAAAAGCTGTTATTCTGAAAGGCCTTTTCTTTGTTTCGCCGCGTTCTTGTATTTTGCGGCAGGATATGCTACAGTACCTGCCGTTGATTCTTTCTGCCTCTTGCGAGGCTGTGCGAGGTATTTATGAAGCTGTTACGATGGTGTAAGGCCAACGCCATGCCGGTGATTGCGGTGCTGGCCGCGGCGGTGACGGCGGTGTTCGTGCCGCCTGACGCGGCCTATCTTGGCTACTACGATGTGAAGACGCTATCCTGCCTGCTGTGCGTGCTGGCGGTGGTGGGTGCGCTGCGCCGCGTGGGACTGTTTCCTCTGCTGGCGCAGAGGCTGGTGCAGGTGTTCCACACCACCCGCGGCGCGGTGACGGCGCTGGTAGGTATCACGCTGGTGGGCTCCATGCTGCTGACCAACGACACGGCACTGCTGACGTTCCTGCCCCTCAGCTGGTTTGTGCTGGAGCGCACCGGCCAGACGAAATGGACGGCGCTGACGTTCATTCTGCAGAACTGCGCCGCCAACCTGGGCGGTATGCTGACGCCCTTCGGCAATCCCCAGAACCTGTACCTGTTCAACCACTACAACATCCCTAACGGGGAATTCCTGTCCATTATGCTGCCGCCGTTCCTGCTGTCCACGGCGCTGATCCTGCTGTGCTGTCTGTTTCTGCCCCGTGAAGGGCTGACTGTCCCCCGGCAGGAGACACTGCCGGACAAGCGTCGTACTGCGGTATACGGCGTACTGTTCTTCGTGGCGGCGGCTATGGTGCTGCGGGGAATCCCCTACTGGCTGGGACTGCTCGTTATCGTGATGGCTCTGCTGGTGCTGGATCGCCGTGCGCTGCTGGGCGTGGACTGGGGACTGCTGGTGACGTTTGCGGCGTTTTTCACCTTTTCGGGCAACATGGCGCGGATTGAGCCGGTGCGTGAGCTGTTCCGGAAGCTGCTCACCCACGGGGCCATGCCGGTGGCGGCACTGACCAGTCAGGTCATCAGCAACGTACCGGCAGCCATCCTGCTGAGCCGGTTCACCGACGACTATCGAGGACTGCTGGTGGGCGTGAATATCGGCGGCGCGGGGACGCTGGTGGCGTCACTGGCCAGCCTGATCACTTTCCGGGAATACACAAAGCACGTCAAGGGGCAGACGGGGCGGTTCATGGTGCTGTTCTCCGCCATCAGCTTCGGTTTTCTAGGCGTCCTGTTGGTAGCCATGACACTCTGGATGCGGTGAGATGAGTAAACTAGAGCTCCTGCCCCATGGGCAGGAGCTCTAGTTTGTTATTGTGGTGCAGTTTGATCAGCTCACATCACCTGTGCCATGAAGCTGCCCATGGTCTGTGCGGCTTCGTCCTGCTTTTCCTGTGCCTGTTCCCGCTTCCGATCCTGCTCCAGGAAGTCTGCGACCTCCTTTGGCACCGATACTTGCGCACCGTTGTAGATGATAACGACTGAGTCGTTCATTTGTGTCCTTTCCGCTTTCAACGGAAGGGCGCACACCCGCGCTGCCGGTACAGCGCCAAAAACTGTCGACCTCCATGGGACTGCCTTCGTACAGGGGGTCAGAATGCCCTATGGGCCCATGAATGCCTGAGACCACACCGGGGTGTGGACCTCACCGGAAGGCTGCGAGATCAGGCTTTCGCCTAAGAACAATATAAGATATGCACCGGGAGATGTCAAGTCGGGGCGAATGACGGAGGTTTCTCCATTGCAATATGTCATATCCTGTGCTATAATGCACTCAAACTGAAAAACGGGACAGCGTGAGCCGGGTTTATCCCGGCGGCGGAATGGGGTGAGAGGCCCCGCGAGACGGTCACTGTGATGCCGCTTTATTCGGCTAAGTCAGATACGCAATACGCTGCTCCCGGGCCACTGCCAGTACCGGGGCCAAAGCTGTTATGCGAACGCTTCACCCGGCTGCCTATGGCGGCCGGGTGATTTTTTGCTGCCAGGCACCATTTCAAGCCGCCGGGGCGGGGGAGGACGGCAGACCTTTCCCGTCCCGCTTTCCAGAAAAATTTTTGCGCTATTTGTCGTTCCTTTCTTTTTCCCGAGACCCGGGCCGTGCTGTAGAGGACGCGGCCCGGGGGACGGGAAACAGGGGGAGTGGGATATGGGATATTACGGATTGCCACGGGCGCGGTGTGCCCTCGCAATGACAAAAAGTGTGTGATTGCTTCGGCATTTACATAAATAGAAAAATGAAAGGAAAAAGAAATGAAAAAGAGAATCATTTCTCTGCTGCTGGCGCTTATCATGGCGCTGTCACTGCTTCCCGTGAGCGTGCTGGCGGCGGACGACCACACAGGCCAGGTCCATGTGACGGTGGAAAACACCACCTGGGCCAAGGCCGACGGCGCACCCTGGGAGGGGACGCTGGTGGACGAGTGGGTCACCCTCAAGGCTGACTCCACCATGATGAGCTGCATCGTGGACGCGCTGACGGCCAAGGGCTATACCCAGACCGGCGCGGACACGGGCTACATCAGTGAAATCAACGGCATCAAGGAGAAGGACGCGTCGAAGGATTCCGGTTGGATGGGCACGCTCAACGACTGGTTTACCAGCGAGGGCTTCGCCAACTACACCGTGGCCAACGGCAAGCTGAAATCCGGCGACGAGATCGCCGTACAGCATACCTGCAATCTGGGCGCGGACATCGGCGGCTCCTTCGACACCAGCGACAAGAGCCTCAAGGCCGTCGCCCTCAGCGCAGGCGAGCTGAGCCCCGCCTTCTCCTCCGGCGTGCATGACTACACCATGATTCTGCCCGAGAGCGTCACCGCCCTCACCGTCACCCCCACCGCCAGCAACAAGCAGAATCGCGTCCGCATCTATGTGGGCAGCACGGAGTATGGCCGCAAGGATGCCATTCCCGTTCAGGTGGGCACCGTCATCACCCTGAAGGTGGGCAATGACGGCGATGCCGCCCCGGAGACCTACACCATCGCCCTCCAGGCGGCGGGCACCCTCCTCTCCGGCGACAATGTATCCCTCACCTCCATCCATCAGGACGGCTCCGCCGGTACCAAAGTGGCCCTGACCTTTGACAAGGGAACCGCCGCCTTCACCGGCAAGCTGGCAAACTATACCCATCTCAAGCAGTATAACGACGGCGGCTTCACCGTGACGCTCTCCAACCTGCCCGCAGGGGCCACCGCCCAGCTTAAGAGCATCGACGGCAAGGTCCTGGCGGACTTTGTGGACGGCACCGCCTCCACCGCCGCCACCCAGTTTACCGGCAGCGGCTCGGCCTATTTCTACATCGCCGTCACCGCCCAGGGCCGCACGGAGAATTACAAGCTGACCCTCACCAAGCCCGGCAATTATGTCTGGGGTACATTTAACTTCTTTGGCACGCCTGCCTATAATACAGATAATGTGTTCTACGGCTATCCGGAGGGTACGCTGTTTCAGGCGGATGAGGACGGCAACCGCACGGGCGAAACCGGTTATTCCCGAAATTGCTGGAATTATATCGTCTATGTGTCCCCGCAGGTGGCCAGCTTCGGCATCAATAAGTTCTCCGATGCCATGCAGGGCGGTGACCTGAACAGCTTAAAAACACAGGTTCTTGTGGATGGCGAGGTTTATGTCAAGCAGGCTAACTTCGGTAAGCTGGCCATGATGGCATTTGCCAAGAAGCCGGTAACTCTGACCAAGGACAAGACGGTAATCGACTTTGTCGGAAACAACAAGACAAACTCCAAGATCGAGATCCACACTACTATCACGGTGATTGTGGTCAAGACCACCCCGGCGGAGCTGACCGGTTTTATCAGCGCTCTGCCGAGCACCGATAATCTGACGTATGCCGATCACTACAAGATCGTCATGAGCTATCAGCGTTCCTATGCCGGTTTTACCGACGAGGAAAAGGCACAGCTGTCCGCGGAGACGTTGAAAAAGCTGCAGGATTCCGTGGCCCGCGTGGAGAAGCTGAAAAAGCGCCATGAGGACGGCATTCAGGCATGGATCGGCCTGGTGAACACCTTTGCCGGGAAAGTGACCGCAGAAAACTATGCCCAGTATTACGACGCCGTGCAGGAGGCCCAGGTGAAGTATCTGGAGCTGTCCGACGCACAGCGTGCGGAATTTGCGGCCGTTAACTCTACGGAAAACGCCGCAGTCATGACGGCCTACGAGGCTGCGTACCGCACCGTCAACGAGCAGTCCATTCTGGACGGCAGCTCCATCGGCAAGCCCACGGAATATTACGATGACTTCATGATGTCGGCCAACCACTATAATTTGGACCTGGGGCACGAGGACACCTATTATCCCGCCGTGTTCCGGGAGATCTGGACGAATCGCCCAACCTCTTTGTATCCGGCTTACTTTACCGAAAAGGGTCTGCCCTATACGCTGCCCGGTATTCTGAAGTTCGACATCAAGGACGACAGCATCTTCGAGATCAAGGAAGTGGAGGATGTCTATAAGGACGGTGGCCTGAGCAGCTTTGGCAATACTCCGGCCATGAAGTATTACCTGGTGCCCAAGAAGGCGGGTACCACCACCTTTACCGTTACCTTTACGGACAAGGCGGGCAATTTCTATGGCCAGATTCCGGAGATTCCCGTCCATGTCAATAGCCCCGAGGAGACGGCTATCCAGGATCTGAACAAGAAGCTGACGAACTTCACCTCTCTGAGCAACACCAGCAAATACGACAACTGGACCTACAACTACGACACCCAGGGTGCGCCTTTCACCTTTAAGGTAAGCGGCACCAACGCCAAGGTCAGCGTCTATAATTATCTCCAGTACAACGCCGACGGCACCCCTGTCAAGACCGACTACACCCCCGACGAAAGCGGCAATGTGACCATCCTCCTCAAGGACGGCTACAATGGCATCGAGGTCACCGCCGACTACCAGGGCCACACCGTCACCCAGGTATACTCCCTCAAGGGTAAGGTCACCCGCTATGTGCAGGAGAACATCTCCCGCCCCGGTGAGGATCTGCGCACCGGCGATACGGCGGGTATCTGGATCATCGGGCGGCCTACCAATATCCACAAGATCCTCCGTATTTATAACCCTGCGACCACGACGGTGTTCTATACGGATATGCCTCTGCAGAGCGTAGTAAATACAGACAACCAGCACGATATTTACCGTACTGATGAAAATGGTGCGAAAAAACAGGTATCTTATCAGCCCCGCGTTGCGGCCTATCTGACGGAATCCGGCACGATCACCCTCACCAAGGGCAGCTCCGATAGCCGCGGCTACGGCTCTAAACCCGGCAGCGAGGGCGATCAGGGCAACACCGGCGGCATCGCCGATTCCACCCGCTATGGCTTCGGCATGCTGGCAGATATTACGCTGCAAGTGGAGAACAACCCCAACTTCAAACTGGAGCCCAAGTATGAGACCGTGGCCGAGAACGGCGGGCAGGTCAAGGCCGGAGACAAGCTCACCATTTCCGTCCCCTCTCTGCCTATTGAGCAGTTGGCCCAGGACTATAAGCTGCAGTACTGCCTGCTGAACTACTCCACCAATATTCCCGGTGCGGAGTACATTTTCTCCAAGTGGTCCAAGGGCGGCGACTCCTGGGAGGGCGAGGGCACTACCCCCGTCGGCCCCGAGGTGGCGCTCAAGAGCATCACTTTCACCGTGCCCAAGACCACCCCGGCGGGCACCTACAGAATTTACGGCGGCTATCTGGATGTTACCCACAGAAGCGGCGGATACGAATGGCTGGATAAGTATGCGAAGTTCTATCGGATGGAGATCAGCGACCTGACCATCACCGTTTTGAAGGGCGACATCGAGACCGTGGAGGACCTTATTGACGCCATCGGCGCCAATGTCACCCTGGATAGTGAGGCCGCCATCACCGCCGCCAAGTCCGCCTACGACGCCCTTTCCGACGAGGACAAGGCCCTGGTGGACGCTGACAAGGTGGCTGCTCTGAACGCCGCGATTATCAAGCTCAACCGGCTCAAGCACGCGGACCTCATGGCAAACCTGGATACCATCTATAAGACCACCGGCGACTTCATCCAGGGCCTGGGCACCCCCACGGTGAACTCCACCGGCGGCGAGTGGATGGTCATCGGCCTGGCCCGCAGTGGCCGCACCGTGCCCGCCGGGTACTATGACAATGTGGTGGAGTATGTGAAGGCCAAGGCTGACGCCAATGAGCGTCTGCACCGGGCCAAAGTCACCGACAACGCCCGGGTGATCCTGGCCCTGACGGCCATCGGCAAGGATGTCACCAATGTGGGCGGCCACAATCTGCTGAAGGGCCTGGATAACATGGCCTATGTGCAGAAGCAGGGCATCAACGGCCCCATTTTCACCCTTATTGCCCTGGATAGCCACAATTACCCCACCATGGGCGATGTGACCCGGGAGAAGCTGATTCAGGTGATCCTGGACGCCCAGCTTCCCGACGGCGGCTGGAACCTCAGCGGCGAGAACGCCGACCCCGATATGACCGCTATGGCCATCCAGGCCCTGGCCCCCTACTATAAGACCAACGAGACCGTGAAGGCCGCTGTGGATAAGGCCCTGGAGGCCCTTTCCGCCCTGCAGCGCAATGACGGCGGCTTTGGCAGCTGGGGCACCGTGAATAGCGAATCCTGCGCCCAGGTCATCGTGGCCCTCACCGCTTTGGGTATTGATCCCATCGCGGACAGCCGGTTCGTGAAGAACGGCCTGACGGTGCTGGATGCTCTGGCCAGCTTCTATGTCACCGGCGGCGGCTTCCGCCACACCGCTGGCGGCGACCGGGACGGCATGGCCACCGAGCAGGGCTACTACGCTCTGGCAGCCTACTACCGCTTCGTAAACGCCCAGACCCGGCTCTATGACATGACCGATGTGACCATTCAGACCGGCGGCAGCAATACCCCCGCCACCGGCGATACCGGCGTACTGGTTTGGATCATCGCCCTGCCCGTGACGATTCTCGCCGCAGCCTTCGTCCTCAAGCGCAAGGAGCGGGAGGCGTAAGCCAAAAAGAAAAAACCTAAGCGGCAAAATAAAACAGCACCCCCGGGGCCTCTTGCATGACAAGAGACCCCGGGGGTGCTGTTTTGGCCATCAAATCAAAACCTCCGGCTTAGCCGGAGGTTTTGATTGGCAGATACAGCAGCTCACTTTTGAGCGTCCCGCAAAAATTTTCCCCGGGCAAAGAAGGTGAAAGGCCCCGGGGATGCCCGAAGCCTTTCACCTTATCCCATATTCAGCTCAGCAGGGCGGCCAGGAGGGTCAGGACGGCTACGGCGGCCCAGAAAAGGAGCTTCTGCCGCAGCATACGCCGGACGTCCACGGACGTATTACTCCGCCAGCTTCCGGCCCATGGCCTGGCAGGCGGCCAGCACATCGTCGTCGGGAGCCTCGCAGCAGGTGATGCTTTCGCACACCAGGCTGATGCCCGCATCGTCGCAGTCCTTCTCCCAGCTGCGCATCCATTCGCCGTCGCCCCAGCCGTAGGAGCCGAACAGGCCCACAGACTTGCCGCCCAGCTGGTTCCTGATGCTGTCGAACATGGGCTGGAACTCCATCTCCTCCAGCACCTCGCTGCCCATGGCGGGGCAGCCCATGGCCACGGAGGACACGCCGGACAGGGAGGCTGCGGTCACCTGGTCGGGAGTCAGCAGGGAGGCGTCAGCCCCGGCGGCCTTCATGCCCTCCAGAACGGCGTTGGCCATGGCCTCGGTGTTGCCGGTGCCGCTCCAATAGATCACAAGCGTTTTTTTCATAAATATACTTCCTTTCAAAAATATGTCTCACAATATGCCAATGGCTTGTCAAACGGCCACTGCCAGCTGCTCCAGCCGGTAGCCGGTCTGCCACAGGGCGCAGTAGCGCTGGGTGCAGCGGCGGAAGCGGTCGAACAGAAGCTGAGCCCGCTGCTCGTCGCCGTATACCTTCCACAGCCCGGCGCACTTGAAGTCCTCGGCCCGGTGGTCGATGAACCCCTGCACATCCTCCGGCGGGTAGCTGAGGAACAGCCCCACCTCGTGGGGAAATTCCTCCTCCGTGCGCAGCCGCTGCACCAGCCGCGCCACACACTGTCCGCAGCTGCCGCAGGGGTAGCCCGCCTGCCGCAGCAGGCGGCAGGACAGATCGTCGTCCAGATCCCGGCGCAGGGCCTGGGGCCGGTACAGATACAGCAGCGCCCTTCCCTGGCCCAGCCGCATGGGCAGCAGGCACAGCCCCCGGGGCACCAGCACCCGGTTCATCCGCCGGATGTCCGCCAGCAGCTGCTGACGGGAGGCATAGGGGCAGGGAAACAGACTGCCGGTCTTGATGCCGGCCAGAGTGGGCGCGCACTGGCGCACCACCGTCTCCTCCGCCGGTCTCATCCTGCGTGCTTCTCCAGAATTCCCCGCAAAGCGGACAGGGAGCTGGTGTGGCAGCGCTCGATGATGGTGTTCTGGCCCTTCAGCTGGCTGAGGGCCCCCTGCACCATCTTGTGGGACATGGTGCCGGTGAAAAAAATCATCAGGTCGGGGCTGCCCAGCTTGTTCCGCAGGCCCCCGGCAGGCTTGGTGAATACCTTGGCCTGGCACCGGTACGTCTGACAGAGCTCCTTATACCGCCGCTCCATGCACTCGTTTCCTCCCAAAATCACAACGCTCATAGCGATCTCCCTTCTACGGTTAAAGTGCTTTAACTACTGATTTGTAAAAACAGCTTCTCCCGGACACCTTGTATGAGGATAGTATACGCAAAGGCAGGAGCCGTATCCACTCCAAAACGGCGGATACGGCTCCAAAATGAATTTTTCGGCAGGGGAGGGACAGGAGAAAAGCAGACCTGCCAGAAGGCGGCCCCTTTATCAGGAGCCGCCCTCTGGCAGATGAAAGAAGATGAGAATCAGCGGAGAAAAGAGAGAAGATGAAAAGAGAACTACGAGAGAAAACCACGCAAACGCTTCTGCCTGCTATCTGAAAACGCCTGTCAGTCCAGGACGTTGGAGACCACCAGCCAGCGGCCTGCATCCTGATGCAGGGTCACGCTGCCGCCTGCGTAGCGCAGGGTCACGGTACCGTCGGGGCTGTGGTACCCATACTGGAAGCGGACGTAGCCCGCGTCACCGGCAGGGCCGTAGTACGCGTCGAAATCCGCCAGATAGGTGAGGCCGTCAAAGGCCGCGTCGGACATATCCGCCAGACTCAGGCCCGTGTACCGCAGCAGCAGATCCTCCAGCTCCGATGCCGTCAGGCGGGCATAGCCCTCGGCACCCAGCTGGCGCAGCTCCCGGTCGGACAGGTCCCGGCTCCCGGCGCCGCCGGTGAACAGGGCGGTCAGGTCCATGTCCGCAGCCCGGTCAAAGGAGACAGACAGAAACAGGTTGGGACCCTGGGCAGGCAGCACGTTGAAGCAGCTGCCGCCGAACCAGCGGAGCTCCTGCTCCGTCAGCAGGCTGGCCCCCTGGGGCAGGGTCACCCGGGGCTCCTCCGCCGGGGCTGCGTCCTGCCGGACCGCCGGGGCGGAGAAATGCACAGGCTCGACGGCATTCCTCGCTACGCTCTGCCCGCGCAGGCCGCAGGCACACAGCCCCAGCATCAAGCACACTGCCAGCAGCAATACCGTCTTTTTCATGGCGACTCCTTTCCCAAGGTGAATGTTGGTTTTTCCCTTACTGTACTTGCAGTATACAGGAGTTTCTCAGCAAAATCATCTCAAAATGGTGAATAACGGTTACAATCCGGTAACAAAGCGGTTAAAATTTGGTACACTTTTTCGGCGGTTGCAATGGTGGGGAAAATGAGGTATAATAATAAAATTGGTGTATCTTGCACAGGAGGGAACCCTGCCTTATGTGGTATTTTCTTTTGTTTGCCGCCCTGTTGGGGGCGGACCAGCTTATCAAATACTGGACGGTGGAGCACCTGGCTCTGGGAGAGTCGGCGGCGTTTTGGCCGGGCGTCATGCGGCTGACCCGGGTGCATAACTATGGCGCGGCCTGGTCCAGCTTTTCCGGCCAGACCGCGGCCCTGGCAGTGGTGACGGTGCTGCTGATGGCGGCGGTGGCGTATCTGCTGGTGCGGCGCATCGTGCGGCATCCCCTGGGCGTGATCGCGGGGCTGATGATCCTGGCCGGGGGCGTGGGGAACCTCATCGACCGGTTGTTCCGGGGCTATGTGGTGGACATGTTCGACCTGACGCTATTTTCCTATCCGGTGTTCAACTTTGCCGACTGCTGCGTGGTGGTGGGGGCCATTCTGGGGGCCGTGTACTACCTGTTTTTATACGATAAATACGACAAGAAGGACAAAAAACATGGAAACGACCCGGCTGACGGTGACAACTGAGGAGGCGGGGCAGCGGGCGGACAGCCTGCTGGCCCGGCGGCTGGAGGGGCTGACCCGCTCCGCCGCCGCCCGGCTTCTGGAGGAGGGACGCGTTACGGACCGGGGCCGCCCGGTGGCGAAGAACCTGCGGGTCCAGCCGGGACAGGTGCTGGAGGTGACGCTGCCGGAGCCGGAGGAGCCGGAAGCCCGGCCCCAGGATATTCCCCTGGACGTGGTATACGAGGACGAGGACGTCATCGTGGTGAACAAGCCCACGGGGATGGTGGTGCATCCGGCCCCGGGGCACCCGGACGGGACCCTGGTCAACGCCCTGCTGTATCACTGCGGGGAGAGCCTGTCCGGCGTGGGGGGCCAGAAGCGTCCCGGCATTGTCCACCGCATCGACCGGGACACCAGCGGCCTCATTATCGCCGCCAAAAACGACGCGGCCCACCTGGCCCTGGCGGCCCAGCTGGCGGACCACACCCTGGCCCGGACGTATGAGTGCCTGGCGGTGGGCAATTTCCGGGAGGACAGCGGCACTGTCAACGCGCCCATCGGCCGCCATCCGGTGGACCGCAAGCGCATGGCGGTGGTGCGCCAGGGGGGCCGGGAGGCCGTGACCCATTGGGAGGTCATCGCCCGCTATCCCGGCGTCACCCATCTGCGCTGCCGCCTGGAGACGGGCCGCACCCACCAGATCCGGGTCCACCTGGCCCACATCGGCCACCCGATTCTGGGGGATACGGTGTATGGGGCCAAAAAGCCCGTGCCGGGGCTGACGGGCCAGTGTCTCCACGCCGTGGGGCTGCGGTTTTTCCATCCCCGCACCGGGGAGCCAGTGGAGCTGACCTGCCCTTTGCCGGAGGAGTTTGTCCGGATGCTGGACAAGCTCCGGCGGGGAAGCTGACGCCGCCGGCGATTCGATGGAAAATCATATGACGAACGACCGAACGAGGTGCGATATGCAGACATTTATGGTGCCCTGCCTGCTGGGGCTGGAAAAATTGGTGGGCGACGAGATCCGGCGGCTGGGGCTGCGGGATGTGCAGGTGGAAAACGGCCGGGTCCTGTGCCGGGGCCAGCTGTCCGACATAGCGCGGCTGAACATCAACCTGCGCTGCGGCGCCCGGGTCCTGCTGGTGCTGGGCCGGTTTCCGGCCCGCAGCTTTGAGGAGCTGTTTCAGGGCACCCGGGCCATCGCCTGGGAGGACTATCTGCCCCGGGACGCGGCCTTCCCCGTGAAGGGCTACTCCATCTCCTCCCAGCTTCACGCCGTGCCGGCCTGCCAGTCCATCATCAAAAAGGCTATGGTGGAGCGGATGAAGGCCCACTACGGCCTGGAGCAGTTCCCGGAGGACGGGGTAAAGCATCAGGTGCGGTTCTCCCTGTTCAAGGACGAGGCCATGATCTGTCTGGATACCTCCGGCGAGGGCCTGTATAAGCGGGGATACCGGGCCGTGGGCGTGGAGGCCCCCCTGCGGGAGACGCTGGCGGCGGCTATGGTGACCCTGTCCCGATTCCGGGGGAGGGACCCCTTCTGCGACCCCTTCTGCGGCAGCGGCACCATCTGCATCGAGGCGGCGCTGATCGCCCTGAACCGGGCCCCGGGTCTGGACCGCAGCTTTGACGCCCAGCGCTGGGGCTTTGTGCCCTCCAGGGACTGGCTGGCCGCCGCCGGGGAGGCCATGGACAAGGAGTTCCATGGGAAGTACGACATCTGGGGCGGCGATGTGGACCCCCGGGCTGTGGCCATCGCCCGGGACAACGCCCGGAAGGCCGGGGTGGAGGATGTGGTGCGCTTTGAGGTGGCGGATATGCGGAATTTCCGCCGGGAGGACACCTATGGCCAGCTGGTGACCAATCCGCCCTACGGTGAGCGCCTGCTGGAGCGGCAGGAGGCCGAGGCCCTGTATCGGGATTTCGGGCATATGTGGGAGCGGCTGCCGGACACCTGGCGGACCCTGGTGCTCAGCAGCCACACGGAGTTTGAGCGCACCTTCGGCCACCAGGCCAAAAAGAAGCGCAAGCTCTATAACGGCATGATCAAGTGCGATCTGTTTATGTACGGAAATGTGTAAGAGCGGGGTTGACAGCGTTATGCCGGGACTTTTCCCGAAATCTTCACAGAATTTTTCAATTTGTTCATATACTTTTCCGCCGCCGTGCTACAATAGGTTACAATCTGTTACCGAATCTTAAAACTCACCGGGAGGGCGCCGCTATGAAGCACATCTTTATCATCAACCCCACTGCGGGGAAATATGACAGCCGCCAGCGGATCTATGAAATGGCTGAGCATCTGCGGACGGCTCACGGTCTGGACGTGCAATGCATCCTCACCAAAAAACAGGGCCACGCCACCGAGATCGCCCAAAAGCTCTGTCAGACCGGGGAGCCCCTGCGGTTTTACGCCTGCGGCGGCGACGGCACCGTCAACGAGGTGGCAAACGGCATCATCGGCTATGACAACGCCGCCATGAGCGTGATCCCTGTGGGCACCGGCAACGACTTTCTGAAAAACTTCGGCGACGACCTGGACAAGTTCCGGGACGCCGAGAACCTGTGGGACGGCCCCCAGTTCCCCATGGACGCCATCGACGTCAATGGCCGGGTGGCCCTGACCATCGCCTGCTCCGGCATCGACGCCCGGGTGGCCCGGGACGTACATAATTTCAGCGAGAGCCCCATTCTGGACGGCAAGAGCAGCTATATTGTCTCTCTGCTGGTGAACTTCCTGTTCAAGGGCATCGGCTCCCATTGGACGGTGGAGCTGGACGGCGAAACCATGGAGGATGACTTCTCCCTGGTGTCCGTGTGCAACGGGCGGTATTACGGCGGCGGGTTCATGCCCGTGGCCGAGGCCCGGATGGACGACGGCGTGCTGAACACCCTGGTGGTGAAAAAGGTCAGCCGCACTACCTTCCTGCGGTTTGTGACTCCGTATGCCAAGGGGCAGTACTATAAATTCCCCCATGTGGCCCGCTGCTCTACCCCCAAGGTGGTGCATATCCATTCCGATAAGCCGGATATCGTCACATGTCTCGACGGCGAGTGCATCACCTCCGACGATGTGACCATCCGTCTGGCGGACAAGCGGCTGAATTTCTTCGGCCCCACCGGCTGCGACTGCAACCGCACCGCCCGGGATATTTGACCAATTTGTGAACTTTTGAGATTTTGCCAAAAATCCCCTTGCAAATTCTGAATAGTGTGGTATGATAATCAGCGTTAGCACTCAGGGCTATTGAGTGCTAACGCTGAACTCGTTTATTATGTAAAGATATAAGGAGGAACCAACCATGAAACTGACACCGCTTGCTGATCGCGTTGTTCTGAAGATGACGGAGGCGGAGGAGACCACCAAGGGCGGCATCATCCTCACCGGCTCCGCTAAGGAGAAGCCCTCTGTGGCAGAAGTGATCTCCGTGGGCCCCGGCGGCACCGTGGACGGCAAGACCGTTACCATGACCGTGAAGCCCGGCGACAAGGTCATTACCGACAAGTATGCCGGCACCAAGGTCACCCTGGAGGATGTGGAGTATATCATCGTCAAGCAGGCCGACATTCTGGCCATCGTCGAGTAACGTTCCCATCCCTGTCATTTCCAAAATCAATCTTTCTGCTTTTAATTAGGAGGCAATATTATGGCTAAGATCATTAAGCGCGGGGAGGAAGCCCGCAAGGCTCTGGAGTCCGGCGTCAATCAGCTGGCCGATACCGTCAAGATCACCCTGGGCCCCAAGGGCCGCAACGTGGTGCTGGATAAGAAGTTCGGCACTCCGCTGATCACCAACGACGGCGTATCCATCGCCAAGGAGATCGAGCTGGAGGATCCGTTTGAGAACATGGGCGCGCAGCTGGTGCGCGAGGTGTCCACCAAGACCAACGACGTGGCCGGCGACGGCACCACCACCGCCACCCTGCTGGCCCAGGCCATGATCCGCGAGGGTCTGAAGAACCTGGCCGCCGGCGCCAATCCCATCGTTATGAAGAAGGGTATGGCCAAGGCCGTGGACGCTGCTGTGGCCGCCATTCATGAGCAGAGCCAGAAGGTCAACGGCACCGACGACATCGCCCGCGTGGGCACCGTCTCCTCCGGCGACGCCTTCATCGGCAAGCTCATCGCCGAGGCTATGGAGAAGGTCTCCGCCGACGGCGTCATCACCATCGAGGAGTCCAAGACCGCCGAGACCTACTCCGAGGTGGTGGAGGGCATGATGTTCGACCGGGGCTATATCACCCCCTACATGGTCACCGACACCGACAAGATGGAGGCCCTCATCGACGACGCGTATATCCTCATCACCGACAAGAAGATTTCCGTGATCTCCGACATTCTGCCTCTGCTGGAGCAGCTGGTCCAGGCCGGCAAGAAGCTGTTCATCATCGCCGAGGACGTGGAGGGCGAGGCTCTGAGCACCCTGATCGTCAACCGTCTGCGGGGCACCCTGAATGTGGTGTGCGTCAAGGCTCCCGGCTTTGGCGACCGCCGCAAGGAGATGCTCCAGGATATTGCCATCCTCACCGGCGGCCAGGTCATCAGCGAGGAGCTGGGCCTGACCCTGAAGGATGCCACCGTGGATATGCTGGGCCGTGCCCGCCAGGTGAAGGTCACCAAGGAGAACACCATCATCGTGGACGGCATGGGCGACAAGCAGGCCATTGCCGACCGCGTGGCCCAGATCCGCGCCCAGATCAACAACACCACCAGCGAGTATGACCGCGAGAAGCTGCAGGAGCGTCTGGCCAAGATGGCCGGCGGCGTGGCCGTCATCAAGGTGGGTGCTGCTACCGAGACCGAGATGAAGGAGAAGAAGCTCCGCATCGAGGACGCCCTGAACGCCACCAAGGCTGCCGTGGAGGAAGGCATTGTGGCCGGCGGCGGCACCATCTTTGTCAACGTGATCCCCGCTGTCACCGCCCTGCTGGCCGACGCCGAGGGCGACGAGAAGACCGGCGTGCAGATCGTGGCCAAGGCTCTGGAGGAGCCCATCCGCCAGATTGCCGCCAACGCCGGCCTGGACGGCTCCGTGATCCTGGAGAAGGTCCGCACCTCCGGCAAGAACGGCTTCGGCTTCGATGCCTACAAGGAGGAGTACTGCGACATGATCGCCAGCGGTATCGTGGATCCCGCCAAGGTGACCCGCTCCGCTCTGGAGAACGCCGCCAGCGTGTCCGGCATGGTGCTGACCACCGAGTCCCTGGTGGCCGACAAGCCCCAGCCTGCGGCTCCCGCAGCCCCCGCTCCCGATATGGGCGGCATGGGCGGCATGTATTAAGAGACACCGCAAACCGTTGAAATTGCTTGATTTTTTGGATGCGCAAAAGCGGATTTACGCCAAGCTTGCGCCACTTACGCCAAAAATCCAAGCGCATGATCCGGTAACAGAAATCGGCACCTGCCTCAAAAAGCAGGTGCCGATTTTTATGTTATCCGGCAGCATGGTGATTGCCCAAAGTATGATCGAGCGAGACGAAAACCATTCAAAAAATATTTGAAATCTCCATCCGAATCAGTTATAATAAGCGTACAGCGTGTGGCGTTTCTGCGTAAATCCAGTTGGAGAAACAGCCACGCGCC
>OLFY01001681.1_pt1 | contig 26312 bp, 38 predicted proteins | sample 1605611 | NCBI WGS metagenome assembly OLFY01 (sample SAMEA3888923, study PRJEB22519) | human gut metagenome | biome: human gut; feature: human-associated habitat; material: faeces | place: Denmark | collected 2011
GTGCAGGAGATTATGAAGCGGCTTGACGCAGAATCAGGAGCGCCAAATGCTCAGTAAAAAACAGCGCGAATACAGGCGAGAAGCAACCGCCACATGGAACATCAAAATCGGCGCAACGCGCTCAGGCAAGACATACGGCGATTATTTCATTCTGCCGAAGCGGCTGATCGAGGGCGAAGGGAAACCGGGGCTTAACGTCATCCTCGGAAACACGCGCGGAACGATACAGCGGAATATCATTGACCCCATGCAGGAGATATGGGGAACGGATATGATCTCCGACATTAAAAGCGACAACACGGCGGTTCTGTTCGGTCAGCGTGTCTATTGCCTGGGTGCAGATAACGCAAAGCACGTAGACCGCTTGCGCGGACAAAGCGTCAAATATTGTTACGGCGACGAGGTCGTTACATGGTCGGAATCCGTCTTCGCGATGCTTCAATCGCGTTTAGACAAGCCGTACAGCCTTTTTGATGGGACGTGCAACCCGGAGGGCCCGAATCACTGGTTCAAGCAGCGGCTCGACAAAGCTGGCGCTGACTGGTACATACAGCAATACACGATTGACGACAACCCTTTTCTTGACAAGCGCGTAAAAGAGCGCATGAAGAAGGATTTCGAGGGTACTGTCTACTATGACCGATACATATTAGGGCGCTGGCCACAAGCCGAAGGCATGATCTACCCCGGCTATTCCTCGGCGCTCGAAACACCGTTCACGCCGCCACGCTGGCGTGATGTTTTTATTTCCATCGACTACGGCACACAAAACGCCTTCGCTGCTCTGCTATGGGGCAAAAGCGAGGGCGTTTGGCATATTTTCCGGGAATATCGTTATTCAGGACGCGACACGCAGGTGCAAAAGACCGATGAGGACTATGTGCGCGACATGGAGCGGTTCGTCAGCGAGAGCCTGCCGGAAGACCAGCAGCGCGGTGTGATGACAATCATTGACCCTTCTGCTGCATCGTTCATCGCGGCGCTCAGACGCTCACGGCTTGCCTTCCGTGTTAGGAAGGCAGATAACGACGTTCTGGACGGCATACGCGACGTTGCGGTCTGTATGCAGCGCGGCGACGTGCGGATTTTCGACAATCTGCCGGAGTTGCGCAAGGAGTTTGACGGCTATGTCTGGGACGATAAAGCGGACGACAAGCCGATTAAGGTCAACGATCACTTAATGGACGCGATGCGCTACGGTGTGCGCACCATGCGGCTTGTCAAGCCAAAAGAAGAGTATAAAAGCCCATTTTTCGCATAAGGAGGTGATGGCGTTGCTGACGTGGCAGGATTTCCCGACAGACGAGGATAAAATCCCTGATTTCATCTCGCAGATGATTTCCGAGCATGAACAAAACGAAGCGGTTGAAATGGCTCGGACTGCTGACCTGTACGACCATCAGAGGAACAAGACCATCAATGAATATGTGCAGAAAATCTATTCATCCGCTGGGGTATCGGTGCGAAACTATGTTGCATCAAACAACAAGATCGCGTCAAATTTCTTCCGGAGGTTGAATACGCAGCGCTGTACCTACTCGCTGGGCAACGGCGTGACCTTTGCAAGTGACAAAGACACCAATGAAAAAACGAAGCAGGGCGGCGGGATTAAAGCAAAGCTGGGCAAGACGTTTGATACTGAGCTATACAGAGCTGGATATCTAGCACTGATTCACGGTGTCAGTTTTGTGTTTTTCAACTTTGATCACATCCATGTCTTCCCACTGACTGAGTTTGTGCCCTTGTGGGACGAGAATGACGGCACGCTGCGCGCTGGCCTGCGGTACTGGCGCATTGACGACACTAAGCCGACGATTGCCGTGCTGTACACCGAAGACGGTTACAGGCGGTTTAAATCAAAATCCGGGTATGCGCGATTTGAGAAAGATGGAGATCTGCGCGCGTACAAGCAGACCATCTCAAAAGCGCCTGCCGATGCAGAGCCGGAGGTTATCGCCGAGGAAAATTACAGTCGCCTGCCGATTGTCCCGCTGTGGGGAAGCCGACTGCATCAGTCGACGCTTGTCGGTTTGCAGCAGAGCATTGACAGCTATGATCTGATTCGGTCTGGGTTTGCAAACGATTTGCAGGACTGCGCGCAAATCTATTGGATTCTTGAGAACTACGGCGGTATGGATGACAAGGATTTGCAGAAATTCCGCGACCAAATCCTCTTACAGCATATCGCAGTCGCAGATACGCGCGATGGCGGCGGCATCAAGCCGTATACGCAAGACGTACCGTATGCTGCGCGGACGGCGTATTTGCAGACCATCAGGCAGGATATCTACGAGGATTTCGGTGGGTTTGACACTAAGGCGATTTCCGCGTCTAACCAGACTGCGACGGCGATTAACTCCGCGTATCAACCGCTTGACGAGAATGCGGATGACTTTGAAAATCAGCTCGAATCCTGCATTCGGTCGATTCTGGGGCTGATCGGCATTGATGATGTTCCTGTTTTCAAGCGCAACCGCATCAGTAACCAGCTTGAACAGGTTCAAATGCTGATGCTGGAAGCGCCGTATCTTGACAGACAGACGATCCTTGAGAATCTGCCGAATATCTACATCGACAAAGTGCCGGAGATCATGGCGCGGCTGGACGAGGAAGCGGAAGGGCGATTCGTGCGCGAGGATGGAGAAGATGCTGGTGATGACGAGTGACAGATCAGGCGGTTCGGTGGACTGACAAGCAGATTAAAGAGCTAGAGCGGCGCCTTCACGACGTATATACTGACGCGGCGGCTGATATTCAGCGCAAACTCGACAAGTTCATCGCGAAATTCCGCAGGGACGATAAAAAATATCGTGCGCAGCTCGAAGCGGGAGAGATCACGCAAGAGACGTACCGCGATTGGCTGGCGGGGCAAGTGTTCCAAGGAAAGCGCTGGCGGCAGATGCTTGCCAACATGACGGAGATGCTGACGCATAGCAATGAGCTTGCTATGCAGATCATCAACGACACGACCCCGGAAGCGTTTGCCTATAATGCCAACTGGTCGAGCTACACGCTTGAGAAGGGCGCACGGATAAATATGGGCTTTGAGCTGTACGACGCATCGACCGTCAAGCAGCTTATTCGCGACCAGCCCGACCTTCTGCCGCCGTCAAGGGTGGATATACCATTAGACAAGCGCTGGAATCATACGCAGATCACGCAGCAGATCACGCAGGGCATTATTCAGGGCGAACCGCTTGAGACGGTCGTGAAGCGATTGCAGCGCGTGACGACGGCGAATGAGGTCAGCGCAAGGCGACACGCAAGAACCGCGATGACCTACGCGCAGAACGCGGGGCGCATTGAAAGCTATCATCAGGCGGCAAAGCTGGGTATCAAGCTGCAAAAGGAGTGGCGGGCGACGCTGGACAACCACACGCGCCATTCTCACGCTATGCTTGACGGGCAGCGTGTAGACGTGGACAAGCCGTTTCAAAGCGAGCTGGGCGAGATCATGTGTCCGGGCGACCCCAACGCGAGACCCGCGAACGTGTACAACTGCCGGTGTGCGCTCGTGTCGTACAATCCCAAGTATCCGCCGCAAAATGAGACGCGGCTCGACAACATCACCCGCGAAACGATACCGTTCAAAACCTACGCGGAGTGGGCAGGATGGAAGGAGGCGCACAATGGCGGGAAACCTGATCGACAACAGCGCGGCGTTTCTGGCAGAGCTGGAACGCGCAAAAGCGCGGGCGCTTGAGACCATCGGTCAGCAAGCCGAGCGATACGCGAAAGACAAGTGCCCCGTCGGAACGGTTGAAAGCACGGGAAAGAAAGGGTATATCGGTGGAACGCTAAGAAACAGCATCACTCACAGGGTTGACGACGACGTGGTGAACGTGGGAAGCAATGTCGAGTATGCACCGTATGTCGAGCTGGGCACTGGACCGTATTTTGAAGCGCCGCCGGAATGGGAACAGTTCACGACGACGCGGGGAAGCGGCGTTGGTAAATCCTACGTCAGACCCAGGCCGTATATCAGGCCCGCGATTGAAGATCATCGAGAAGAATACAAGGAAATCATGCGAGACGAGCTGTCAGGAGGTTAAAATGGGGCTTATCAAGTGGTTCAGGCGCGAGAAAATCCGAAGGGGAGCGCGAAAAGAGATCAAACATGCGCGAGAATCTGCGCCCGGCACAAGGCAAGGTCAACGCGCACTGGCGCGGAAGATCGAGAAAATCAGGGCAAAGGCAAACAAGGAAATTGAAAAGCACCGCTGAGAGCAGCGGTTTTTCTTTTGGCAAAAACGGCAAAGTACCGCCGTTTGCATATAAAGCGAAGGGCGAAGAACAGCCCCCGAAGTAAAGGAGCGTAAACATGGCATTCACGAGAAAATTCCTCAAGGCGCTTGGTCTGACCGAGGAACAGGTTGACAGCGTGGTTGAGGCGCACACAGAAACCGTTGACGGGCTGAAAAGCCAGATGGCGGGCTACAAAGCCGACGCTGAGAAGCTGGAAGGCGTTCAGAAGGAGTTGGACGACCTGAAAGCTAAGGGCGACGGCGAGGACTACAAAAGTAAGTATGACAGCGAACACGCGGCTTTTGAGAAGTACAAGAACGACCAGAACGCCAAAGAATCGGCGGCACTGGCCGAGCGACTGTACCGGGAGCAGCTTAACGCGCTGGGCATCACCGGAAAGCGAGCTGACAGCATTGTGCGCCTGACTGATCTTTCCACTGTGAAGATCAAGGATGGCAAGCTGGAAGATGCTGACGGCGTGAAGAAGGGCATCCAGACCGACTATGCGGACTTTATCCCAAACACCAATACATACGGCGCGAATGTGGATAATCCACCCGACAACAACGGTGGCGGGGTATCCAGCCGCGCGGCACAGGTTGCCAAGGATTATTACGCCGCGATTTATGGCACGGCAGAAGGAGCGAAAAAATGAGCTTTATCAAAGCTGAAAACGGCGCAGTTTACGCGCCTGGTTATTTTCTGGTTCATCCCGAAGACGTAACGCGGGAGACTTGCACGGTCAAGGCAGACCACGAGAACGTCAAAACCGCCACAAACGGCGGCAAGTATGTTCCGGCGGGGTCTGTCATCCCGGCGAATGACACAACGGCGGTCGGCATCCTGTATGAGGATGTGGACGTGTCCAGCGGCGACATGCCGGGTTCTATCGTTACGCGCGGAGCTGTCTATGAGGACAAGATTTCTCCGGCGGTTGATACGGTTGCAAAGACGGCGCTGAAAGGCATCACCTTTGTTGCCGCTGCCCCGGCGATCACGCGCCCGTACTGAAAGAGGTGAAGAAAAATGGCTGAAATGTTTGAAAACAACATCCTGGGTTTTATCCCGCAGAAAGACTGGCTGAACATCCCGTTCCAGGTTGCCCGCCCGAACGACCCGATTGACGGTCTGTTCGGCGACACGCGAACCGCGAATCTGGTAGCCTACTGGCAGAGCATCGCGGCGCAGTATCAGATCCCCGTCATGGCGCAGTTCCACGGCTTTGATACCGAAGCACGAACGACCTTCCGCGTTCCGGTCGATACGCACAACATCGAAAAGGGTCTGATTAAGGTCAAAATCAATCAGTCCGAGCGCATGCGCGCTCTTCTGCGAAGCGGCGTGCAGCAGAATGACATGTACGATTATGTCATCCGCGATGGCATCAACCTGTCGGAGCAGGTCGTGACGCGCACGAAGGTTGCCAAGAACGAGCTGCTGGCGACGGGCAAGGTGACGATCAAGGAGAATAACCTCAACCTGACCGTTGATTACGGCGTTCCGTCCGGGCAGACCTCCAAGACGCTTGATCTGTCCGAGAGCGCTAACGTGCCGAAGCTGCTGCAAGCGCTGATCGATGAGGCGACCGACAACGGCGTGACGCTGACCGGCATTTACACCAGCAAGGCGAACATCACCAAAATGCGCAGCAATGCGGCAATTCAGAAGGCTGTGAACGGCAATGTCGGCGCTGGCGCGCTTGTCCGCGCGGACGCTTTCAACGCCTATCTCAATGAGGAGTTTGGCATTCAGCGCGTTATCGCAAACGATTTGACCTACGCGGTCGAAAATGGTGTCGGCACGAATGGCCGCCCGAACAGAACGACGAAGCGCTACTACCCGAAAGATAAGATCACGCTCTTCGCGGCGAATCCTGCTGGCCGTCTGGGTGAGGGTCTGTGGGGCGACCCGCCGGAGACTGACGCGGGTGCGTTTATGCAGGTCGGAGCGAGCGGCGTAAGCCCGTATGTCTACGTTTCGCAGTGGATGGAGAAAGATCCGGCCGTTCTGTGGACAAAGGCAAGCGCGCTCTTTATGCCGATGCTTTACAATCCGAACAGCCTGTATATCGCGTCTGTGACGGGGGAATAACGGAGCTGTCCGAAACGCCTACACTTCGAAGCGCCAATCTTGGCGGCATGACAAAGGCTGAATTGCTGGCGTATGCCGCCGAGAAGGGCGTTGAGGGTGTCGGCAGCTCGATGAACAAGGCGGATATCGCGGCGGCGATCAAAGCCGCAGAAACGGAGCAAACCAATGCTTGAAGCGGTTTTGACGTATCTGCATAACTGGTTTCCCGTCAGGTGTGACGCTGGGACGTTCACCATCGCTTCCGGCACCCCTGACGTTGACTTTCTGAGGCCGGGACAGTATTACCGCATCAGGGGCAGCGTGTTTTCCGACGGGCTGCACGTCTACCAGAGCGGTGAGACGCTGGCGGATGAGACCTTCGATGGCGAAATCTGGGCGCTGGCAATCCCGAAAAGTGTCAAAGAGCTTTCGGAAGAAATCGCCGCGTACACGGAAAAGAACCCGGTGACCGACAAGGTTTCCGAGAGTTTCGGCGGTTACAGTTACTCCCGCGCATCCGGCACGACTGGTGCGCCGATGGGCTGGCAGGGGGCTTTTGCCTCCCGCCTTGCCCCTTATCGGAGGATAAGCGATGACTAACGCAGAGCTGATCGAGAGATTTTCTCAGCCGTGCGTGATGCTGGAAAAAAAGCGCGTCCCTGACGGACTGGGTGGCTTTGAAACGAGCTGGGCGGACGGCGACGAGTTCGACGCGGCGATTGTCAAAGATCAGAGCTTGCAAGCGCGTGTCGCCGAGAAGCAGGGCGTTTCCAGTGTCTACACCATCACGACGGCGCGAGGCGTTGCGCTTGAGTATCACGAGGTTTTCCGCCGCGTTTCTGACGGAGCAATATTCCGCGTGACAAGCGACTACACCGACAGCAGACCGCCCGACGTGGCGACGTTTGACTTTGAGCAAGTGACGGCTGAGAGGTGGGAGCTTCCGACATGACCGAGACGGCAAAGGCACTATACAGCTTTTATTCCGGGTTCGGCCTTGACGCATACCCGGAAAGCAACGTGCCGGAGAACGCGAAACTCCCATATATCACCTACACCGTCATTGAGCCGGACTGGCGAAACGCTGCAAGCCATCAGGCGCGTGTGTGGTATCGGTCGGAGAGCTACAAGGGCATAAACGCCAAGGTTGACGAGATCACAAGGGCGGTGGGCGAGCTGGTTATGCTTCCGACTGCGAACGGCTATGTCGCCATTCGCCCCGCTGACCCGCTAGTGCAGTATCAGCCCATCGCAAACCCGGAAATCAAAGTCGCGTATCTCAATTTTCAAATCAATTCGTATCAATCGAGGTGATATAAATGGGCAAACCTGTTACGGCTGTCAGACCGCAGACGTTTGAGCGGTTGCAGCTCAACGCGGGCGCTTTTCTCAAAAATTTTGACCTGAGCACCTACACCGAATACAGCGCGCTCGAAGAAGCCCTTTTTGGCGCCATTAAGGACGGCACAAAGGCGCTGGGCGCGACGCGAGGCGGCGGCACATTTACCGCAACGCCAACCATGCGCAGCATCGAGGCGGACGGAAAGCGGTATGAGTTCAAAGGCAGTACGGTCATTGATACTTGGGATATCAAGCTGACCGCGACGCTTATGGAGATCACGCCGGATAACTTCACGCTTGCGCTTGGCACGGCTGAGAAGACCGAGGACAAAACCTTCACAGTCGGAAAAAAGACCACGATCAAGCTGAGAACCGGCATCGAGGACGGAGACTATATCCAGAATCTCGTCTGGTTCGGCAATACGTCCAAGGGACTTGTCGCCATCGCGCTTGACAACGCGCTGAACAACACGGGCGTGACGCTGACTTTCAACGACAAGGGCGAAGGTACACTCCCGGTCGAGTTCCACGCTTATCAGGACACCGTGGAGAATAACGAATACGCGCCTTGCGCGATCTACTTCTTTGACGAAGCGGCGCAGTAATAACACGCCGGGGGCTTTGCCTTCGGCGCTTTTCTTTTTTGAGGTGAGAAAATGAAACTTTCGGAAATGAACGGCGAAGAACTGTCTGTCTGTCTTTGCAAAATCGCAGAACCGCTTGAGAGGATCGGCTTTGACAAGAAGACGACGGAAACTTTTCAGGAAATCGCCGATTTGAGCAAAAGCGGCATGAACAACATCCAGCAGACCTCTATGATGATCGGAAAATTCGTTCCGCTGCTGCTGGGCGACCACAGGGAGGACACGTTCGCGATTCTGGCGGCAATCAACGGCAAAACCGTTGAGGAAATCCGCAGTCAGAAGGGCGTGCAGACCATCAAGGAGCTGAAAAATGCACTCGCAGACCCCGACCTGATGGATTTTTTTTCGTCGTCCGTGCATACGGACGGAAAGCTGTAACGGCGGCGATTTACAGGCACGGAGCACCGCCGACAATCGCGGCACTCTCCGATCTTTTGGCAGATGATCGTCAAAAGTGGCTGGGCGACGTGTACAGCGCGAAGATGCTTTCCGCCATCTGTCAGGCGATGGGGAGCGAACCCGTGAGCTATGAGGAGTTTGTCGGGCTGGTGGAACAGGATAACCGAACGGGTCAGGAGATCATTGACGATCTGATCGCCGAGCACGAGAGAAGGAAAAAAGCAAGAGGGGAGGGGTAAAGCATGAATTTATTTACGCTTGTAGCCAAGATCGGGCTGGATTCAAAGGAGTATGAGCAGGGCATCAAGGGCGCAAAGCAGGGCTTTGAAAAGCTCGATACATGGATGGTTGCAAAGGCGCAACTGATTGCAGACGGCGTAAAGCGAGCGTTTTCGACGATTGCGGACTTTGCCAAGGATGCAGTCACAGCCGCAGCCGATGTGGCAGCAGAAAAGGCACAGTTTGCGGCAACCTTTGAAGGCATCGAGGAAGCCGCGAACGGCGTTCTTGCAAGCGTCAGCAATGACACGGGCATCCTTGCAACGCGCTTGCAGCAGGTCGGCACCAAAGCGTTCAGTCAGTTCAAGGGTGCAGGCATTGACGCGGCAGGGGCGCTCTCGATGATGGATGAGTATACCCGCATCGCGGCTGACGCGGCGGCATACTACGACATCAGCCTTGAGGATGCAGACGTGCGCTTACGCTCTTTCCTGCGTGGCAACACTGAAGCAGGCGACGCTATCGGCCTTTTTACGTCGGAAAGTCAGCGAAATGCCAAGGCTGTCGAGCTGTACGGCACGAAATGGACGAATCTAACCGAAGCGCAGAAACAGAACCTCATGCTCAACGTTGCGCAAGAAATCTACGACCAGAGCGGCGCAACCGGGCAAGCAGCGCGTGAAATGGACGGCTGGGTGAACGTCGTCGGAAACTTGCAGCGCGTCTGGAAGGATGTTCTGGCCGTTGTTGGCGCTCCGTTTTACGAATCACTAACACCAGTCGTGAAAAAGCTGAGCGAGTTTCTGTCCGACGAAACCGTTCAGATGCGTCTTGGCATGCTTGCGTCAAGCCTCGGCGATATGGCCGGATATGTCTTTGACGGCGTTATTGATCTATTGGACAAGATTCTGGCGTGGAGCAGCGGCGAAGAAAAGCCGAGCGACACCGCTCAGGCGCTTTTTGATATTGCCAGCTCGTTTGGCAACATTGCAGGCATGATCTTCACGGGCGCTGAGGACTTCTTGGCGCTGCTTTTCAACGGCTTTGACAAGGAGACAGCCGAAAACGTAGAGGAATTTCTTGAAGATTTCAGCACCTTTGTTGACGATCCTCTCTTTCAAACGGCGGCGATTGTTCTTGGCGGCATCGTTACCGCGTGGATTGCCATGAAATCGCCTCTTGTCCTTGTCGGCTTGGCGGTTGGAGCGATTGTCACTCACTGGAAAAACATTAAAGAATGGGCCGGAAAAGCGCTGGAAGCGGTAAAGGACTTCTTCGGGACGGAGGTTGCCGACGCGCTGACAAATATCGTGTCCGGGATTGCCGGATGGTTTGAATCCATTCAAACCATGGCGAGCGACGCACTGACGGCAGTTGACGATTTCTTCAAGACGAAGTTTGACGTTAGCCTTACGGATATCGTCCAAAACGTGGCTGACGCTTTTAAATCTGTTTATGACTGGGCGCACGATGCGCTGACTAACGCAGCCGATTTCTTTAACGCCACCTTCTCTGACCCGATCAGCGGAATCCTTGAGAGTATTTCCGGATGGTTTGACAGCGTGATTTCCAAGGCCGGAACGGCCATTGAAAAGGTTCAGACCTTTTTGGGGCTGGACACTGAAAAGAGAGACAGCAACCCCAATAATCCATACGGGAATAACTGGCACAATACGGGAACTCCGCGCAAGGCAACCGGCCTTAACTATGTGCCATATAATGACTTCCCGGCAATCCTACATGCAGGCGAAGCCGTTCTGAACCGTGCAGATGCGACGGCCTACCGCGCCGGAAACGTCGGCGGTATCAGCGCGGAGAGCATCAGCCAAGCCGTCGCCGTCGCTGTGCGCGAAGCGCTTGACGGCGTGGGTGTGTACATGGGCGCGGATAGAGTGGGCGATCTTGTGACGCAGCGCGTGAGCCGCAACATTGCCAAGGGCGCAAGAGCTATGAGGTATGCAAACGTATGATGACGAGATACGCCTGCCAGTTGAACGGCATTGATTTGTCGAGCATCGACCCGGCGATCTATGTGCTTGACGTGAGCACCGTTTCGCCCGTGCGCGATCTTGTGACGACGCCGCTTGCAGGGAGAAGCGGGCAGCGAATCACGAAGCGCACGACGAACAGCCTGAGCGTCGAGGTGAAATTTGAAATCCACGAGCAGAACACCGTTCGCCGCGCCCTCATCGCGGAGAAAGTGACGGAGTGGGCGATTCTCGGCGGCATTCTGACGACAAACGACCGACCCGAAAGGCGGCTGCACGTCATCTGCGAGACCCTGCCGAACTTCTCCGCTCTGCGCTGGACAAGCAGCATGACGGCGACGTTCACGGCTTTTGAAATCCCCTTCTGGGAGAGCGAATACCTGCGAAACGCGACGGTTGACGGGAACGGCGAGGCTCAAATGATTGCGCCGGGCTTTGCGGATGATTCCCGCGTGTGGGCAAGCGTGACCAACGCCGGAACGGGCGCGATCACGATCGTAGACCTGACAGCCGGACAAACCGCGCTGCACTTCTCCGGGCTTGCGCTTCCTTCCGGCTCGGCGCTGGAAGTCGGAACGGACGAGCACGGCGTTTTTTATGCACGAATCGGAAACAAAAGCGTGCTGAGCAAGCGAACGGCAGAATCGAGCGACGAGCTGCGGCTTGAAGCCGGGAAGTTTGGCAAGCTGTCCGTCTCCACAGACGGAAAAGCAAAGACGAGATTCGGCGTGAGGGGGTATTACACATGAGCGTAAGGCTTCCGCGTCTTCTTGACGCGCAGCTCCGCGAGGTGTGCCGTCTCCATCCCGTTACGCTATCCATCAACGAGCGGCTTGTACCGCCGCACGACGCTTCCATGACGCTTCCTCCGGGCGAGGGAGCGCCTTTCCATGCGTGGGTAGAGCTTTATACCATCGACGGCAGCGCGGGCTTCTACCGCGTGTCTAGCGCGTCTGAAAGCTATGTCGATACGGGCGACGTTGACCTAGAGCACAGTGCGGCGATTCTCGGCGATGCGATCATCCCCGGCGAGGGGAAGTACAGCGGAACGTGCGCCGAAGTGCTGACGGCGATGTTGGCAAATCAAACGACGCTCGTAAACGGCCAAAAGCCCTGGGTTCTCGGCACTTGCGCGAAAAGCGCGAGCATCGAATATGTGTATGACTGCAACAATGTCCTGTCAGCAATGACGGAAGTGGTCGGCGACGAGAAAGACGGCTACGCGCTCGAATTTGACGATACGCACGGTTTCCCGTGGCGGGTAAACGTCGTATCGGTCGAAACAACCGCGAGCTGTGAGGGACGGATGAGCCGAAACCTCGAAAGCGTCAGCGTCTCGATATCCGATGACGAGTTCTGTACGCGGATTTACTGCAAGAGCCTCCCAGAGCCGCACTACATCGACGGTCCGACCGTCGGCGTGTGGGGCATTATCACGAAGACGATCACTGCCGGAGAGGGCGTGACTGCTGAGAGCTTGCAAAGCTACATCACGCGATACCTCGAAGACCACAAAAACCCGCGAAACAGCATTGAGATCAACGGCGTTGATTTGGCGACCGCGACCGGGGAAAGCCTTGATTCCTTCCGAATCGGGCGGCTTTTCCGGCTTGCGCTCCCTGATTACGGCGTGAAAATGGAAGAGCGAATCCTCGTGCGCAGCATCACCGACGTTTACGGTGACCCGCGCGGCGTAAGGCTGACGCTTGCAAGCAACATCCGCGACACGGCGGAAGACCTTGTGCGGCTGGACAACACCGTTACAGGCGGCTCGTCGCAGAACAGCACAAAAAAGTATATCGGCGGCGGCAAAGGCACCAGCCTGTCGAAAACGTCCGTGCTTGATATGCTTAAAAAGACCGATTCCTTCACGAGCGCAACGGAGGCATGGGTTAAAGAAGCAGGCGTGAAGATTGAGGCGAATCACGCCGACCTGTACGCGACAAAGCGAGCAATCACGGGAAATTGGGCGGGAAACGCCGAGACGATTAACGCCTTGATTACCGCATCGAGCGACAACGGCGGCCTTGTATCAATGCTTGTTGGTCGGCACAACAAGATTGAGGACGTTAACGCCGCCATCTCTGCGACCGCCGCCGGGGGCGGCCTTATCAGCATGAAGGCCGATGCCAAGACGGTTACGGATATTGGAGAACGTCTATCGTCGGCGGAAATCACGCTGAACGGCGCGGACGGGCAGATCGGCCTTGTGGGGCGCGTCGAAACAGCAGAAGGGGATATCAAGTCCGCAGCAGTCAAGATTGACGGATTAAACAGCTCGATTGTCTTAAAAGCGGACGCGACTGTAACGGACGCGCGCGGCGAAAGAGTTAGTAGCGCAGAAGTCAGAATCGACGGTCTGAACAGCGAAATCAAGCTGAAAGCGGACAAGATCGCGCTGGATGGATATGTCACGGCCAACCAAATGAAGACGGAGTTTTCCAACTTTGAAAGCGGCCTATCCGACAATCTATATGTGCGGGCTTTAAGCGCATCAAATTTTGAGTGCAGCCACTTGACGGTCAACGGGAGCGGGTTGTCCTTGGTACAAAAGACCGTTGTGACAGGCGTGAGCCGAACGAAGCGATATGCAAAAGCCCCGTCCGGCACGTCGAACATTGAGTTTTACGAGTGTTCCGGCGTGAGCACAGAGAAAATGTACTATGTATCTTGGGAGTGATGACAATGACCACGGAAGACATCATTTTTCAGCTCGGCAACGTTGGATTGCTGCTTGAATCGGTGGAAACCAAGGGCGAGAAGAATCTGAACAATCTACTCGCCGCAATTCAGATCACGCGAAAAACCATCAAAGAACTGAAGGAGGCGGTTGACCATGAAAATCGAAACGAGCAAGGGGAAGAACTTTAATATTGAATTTATCTGCTCTCCGCTCAGAGACGGTAGCAAAGCAATTATCGAAATGGAGGATGCGCGCCCTCTGGCTGAAATTGCCGCCGACTTTGACGGCCTTGAAAGCATTAAAAAGACGGTTTCTGGCAGGAATGACAAAGCTGTCTATGAGATGTATGAAGGATTTTCTCGGCTTGTTGGCATCCAGCGGGATATGGCATCGGGAAGCGTGCGCCTGACACTGGCAAAGGAGTGATGGCCTTGAATCTCGGCGTATTCAAGCGCAGAGTTGACGTTGACGCTGAAATCCAGATGACCCCGCTAAAGTCGCTGTATGCGTCAAACGACAAGAACGCTCATATCTTCGAGCTTTCCCTCTACCGAGGCGCTCAAGAAATGGATTTGAGCGGCGCAAGCGCTCAGGGCTATTTTATCCGCGCGGACGGGTATACCGTTCCCATCACGGGAGCGATCAGCGGCAATGTCGTGACCCTCACGCTTTCAGAGAGCTGCTATTACATCGTCGGCAACTTTAACCTCATCATTAAGGTTTCCATCGGTGAAAGCCGCAAGTCTGTATTTTGGGGAAATGGCTATGTCGTGCGCAGCATGACAGACGCGATTGTCGATAAGGAAAACGTTATTCCGTCGCTTGATGAGCTTCTGGCGCAAATTGCAGCCACAGAATCGGCGGCAAAGGCGGCAAACACAGCCGCAACGAACGCAAACAACGCGACCAAGGCCGCGAGTACGGCAACGACCAACGCCAACACAGCAACCAAAGCAGCAAATACAGCTGCCGGAAAAATTGATAACATGACCGTACAGGTTTCCGGGCTTGAAGCGGGTGCGACACCAACGGCAAACTTGGAGCTTGTGGGCGGGCACTATAATCTTTCTTTTGCCATTCCCAAGGGAGATAAAGGCAACACGGGCGCGACGGGCGCAACCCCGGATATTATGGTCAAAGTTGTTACTGGCGAGGCGGGCACACAAGCAAGTGTCGCCCAAAGTGGTACGGCGGAGAACCCGGTTATTACGCTGACCATCCCGCGCGGCGACACCGGAAGCATCGACAATCTCGCGGAGAATGTGGCGCTTGAGATCGCCAAGTATAATTTTGGTCAGCCGTACAACCTGCTGGACAACAGCGATTTTGCCCACCCGGTTGCGCAGGCGGGCGTGAACGGGGCGCACGGCGCGACCGGGTATGCTGTGGATCGCTGGATGCGGACGAGCGGCGCGACGGTTTCACAGGCGGCGGACGGGCTGAAAATCGTGTCGGACAAGACGAGCTGGACAGCGGGCATTCAACAGCGGATTGAGGCGAAACGATTTGCCGACGTGATGACGTTTGCGGTACGCGGCGTTTTCCCGGTGGCGTGCCGACTGTTTGCCTACATCGGCAGCGGCACGACGAATTTTGGCACGGCGTATTTTCAGGGCGACGCGGCGGAGCGCACGCTGGTGCTGAAGCTGACAAAGCCGGATGGCCTGACCGGGGACGAAGTGGTGAACGTGTACATTTCGCCGGACACAGACAGCACCGGCACGGCGGCGGTCGTCCGCTGGGCGGCGCTCTACGAGGGCGAATACGCGGCGGAGACCCTGCCGCCGTATGTGCCGAAGGGATACGCGGCGGAACTGGCCGAATGTCTGAGATACTATCGCAAGATCAAGGCCAATGATGAAACGTTTGCTGGGTATGCCGCGAACGGCGTGGCTTACGCTTTTATCCCCTTGCAGACGATGCGCATTAAGCCGTCACTTGTACCATCAGGGAAATTTTATTACACTCTTGGCAATAAGCAAGGAACGACAACCGCAACTGCAACAGCGCACAGCGCAAACGTCAACAGAGCAATTATTAAATGTGCAATCACTGAAACAGGTATTTTGACGGGTACGATATCGCCGCAAGGAGATATTGACATTTCTGCCGACCCGTAAAGGAGGGATGACATGGACACGGAGAGCTGCAAAGTGCTGGTGCAGACCGACGACGCGGGGCGCGTGACGGCGATCAACAGCGACGCGTTTGTGAGCGGCGACGGCTGGACACAGATTGACGAGGGCGAGGGCGACCGATACCGGCACGCGCAGAACAACTATCTGCTCAAACCGCTCACGGATGAGCGCGGCGTGTACCGCTACAAGCTCGTGGACGGGCTGGTTGCGCAGCGGACACAGGCCGAGATGGATGCGGACTTTGACGCGCGGCCTGCGCCCGAACCGACAGCTGAAGAGAAGGAGCGCACGCTCCTCAAAGCGCAGATTCAGGCGCTCAGCGACCGAAACGATTTTGTAGAAGACTGCATGGCCGAGATGGCAGGAATTGTGTATGCGTGATCTGGTCATCTGGACGATGCTGAAAATCATGGGGAAAGGGGGTGAAACGATGATGGCGATGTTTTTTGCGCAGCGCGTGATTCTGGGCAAGACGGCGTACAAGGACGTTCCGGCGAAGCTCAAAGCGAAGGTCAAAGAGCTGCTGGTGGACGCGGGTCTGCCGGAGCTGGCGGAAGAGTAAAAAGTTTGGCTTGATTTTAATAACGGGATGAAAACATCCCGTTATTAAGTCAAGCGGATGTTATTTGTTGAACTTGAGTTAAACAAGGGAGAGAGCGTGATGCGTGATATCATTCTGACGCTTGATCGTTTTGGAGATCAAGCGCTGCTGCTTGGGCGCGTCGGCGAAAATCGCGCGACGCGGGTACTGATCGAAATGAAAAGCATATTGAGCCAGTATCCGGATGCTATTGCGTCGATCACGGTCAAGCAGCCTGGCCGGGCGGAGTATCCGGCGGTGGTGAAACAAGAGGGCGGTATCCTGACGTGGGAGATCACGCGCGCGGATATCGGCGATAAAGCCGGAAGCGGGCAAGCCCAAATCACAATCCAAGACGCGGATGGCACGGTCATCAAGACTGCGATTGCCTGTACGCGCATCGACGAGTCTCTCATCAACGAAACCGACCCAGCGCCTGATCCGGTTGAAACATGGCTTGACAAAGCGACTGGCACGCTGGCCGACGTTGAGCGGGCGGGAAACGCCGCGCAGGCGGTCGCGGACGAAGTACAGCAGCGGTTGGATGATGGCGACTTTGTAGGGCCGCAAGGCCCACAGGGAGACACGGGAGAGACCGGCCCGATTGGCCCGCAAGGGCCGCAAGGCGAAAAAGGGGACAAGGGCGACACGGGTGCAAAAGGCGAACCGGGCAAGGATGCTGTCATCGACGCGACGCTGACCCAGGAGGGGGAGGCGGCGGACGCGGCCACAACGGGAAAGCGGCTGGCAGAAATCGAGAAGGCTGTTGCCGAGAAGGCCGACAAAGCGCGCCAGAATATCCTGATCGGCACCGAAACGGGCAATCCTGTCTCCGCCTCTGACGCTTTTTCCGCGCCGCTGTGCGGGCTGACTGTCTACGGCAGGAGTACGCAGGACGGCACACCAAGCCTGGATAACCCGGCGCCGATTGTGAGCGCGGGAGACGGCGGAACGATTGGAATCAAGATAACGGGCAAAAACCTGATCAGTACAGAGGCACTCTTTTCACCCACAAAAACTGCGTTTGATGTTATTGATGGACATATTAAAGGGACCACTACAACAAAATATGCTCAAATAGGGTATCTTTTGCAAAGCGGATATCCTGCACAGTATACTGCTAGCGTATCGGGTGGCTCCGAAACAGTAGAAACGGAACTTAGAGCGTATAAATGGGTTGATGGAAAATTGGGGAATCTAGTGGTTCAGGGCTACTTTTCGGTTGGCCAGAGAGCGACTATATCTTTTTCCACGGATGGGAAAAGCGAGTATTTTGTATTTTTTAGACCCTATGGTGTGTCAGACTTTGATTATTATGACATGCAACTTGAAATTGGGGCGACCGCCACATCCTTTGAACTCTATCAAGAGCAAACGCTTACCCTGCAAACCCCCAATGGATTACCCGGCATCCCTGTCACCTCTGGCGGCAACTACACTGACCCTGGCGGGCAACGGTGGGTGTGCGATGAGGTGGACTTTGGCAAGAGTGTAAAGGTGCAGAGGGGGGATAAAGCAGCTTTCGACAGCACAAAAACGTTGGCTGAACAGAATGCAATACTCGCCACCCCCATCGAGACCCCGCTCACCCCTGCCGAACTTACCGCCTACAAAGCGCTGACTACCTACGCGCCCAACACCGTGGTGCAAGCGAGCGACGGCGCGGGGTTGAAACTGGACTATCAAAGAGACGTAAACATCGTGATCAAAAATCTTGAGGACGCGATTGCGTCTATGACTACAACCTAAAGGAGGGGAAAAGCATATGGCAATCAAAAGCAAAGCCCGGCACGACCTGACCCTGCGCTCCATCAAGCGCGAGATTGCCGCCGGGCGAGATGTGGCCTATTGGCTGGACAAGGCATACACCCATCTTGATAATGGCCTGCTGAGTGGGGCAGACATTGAGGAGATTGAGGTGCTGGCGCAGGCGTATTATGATGCGCTGGACGCGGAAAACGCAAAGGAAGAGGCTGACGACGGCCTTTCAATCGTCTAAGGAGGCAAAACCATGATTATTCTCGGCATCATCGTCGGCGGCGCGATCATCTTCGCGGCCGGCTGTCTGGTTGGCCGCTTCATCCGCGCGGGAGGTGCGTGGGATGATTAAGGCGAGCGCACTGATCAACCTTTTTCAGCGCATGCTGGACGAGCACTGGGCGTATGCGCCGGGCGCGGCACGCGAGGGCTGTGTAGACTGTTCAGGCGCATTTGTCTGGGCGTACAAGCAGTTCGGCGCAAGCATCGAGCACGGCAGCAACTCCATTGCCCACCTGCGCGTTGGCGAGTATGTGCCCGTATCGGAGGCAAAGCCGGGCTATGCGGTTTTCAAGCTGCGTGAGTGGCGAGAGGACGACAGCGGCAACCGCTGGTTTGACCAGCAGCCCGGCGACTGCTATCACATTGGCCTGATGGGACAGGATGGGCGCGTGCTCAACGCGCAGAGCACCAAGACGGGCTTTGTCGCGTCGCCCGCATCGCAAAATTGGGCGTTCGCCGCCCCACTAAAGGCGGTCAGTTATTCAGATAACGCGGAAGGAGGTGAGACCATGTTTGGCAACGCAACGGTGAGTGTGACCAGCGGATATCTCAACATCCGTGAGGGCGCAAGCACGCGGTCAAAGGTCATCGCAAAAGCCGAGAACGGCGCGCGGGTGAACATCATCCGCGAGGCGGGCGGCACGGGCTGGGTCTTCGGTGAGTTGGAAAGTGGCGAGGCCGGGTACATGTCCAGCGAGTATCTGGTCGAGGATGCGCCGCCGGGAAGTGGAGATCAGGGCGAGACGGGCGGCGAAGCACCGAACACGACGACCCTGTGCAAGAACGACGGCGTGTATATCACGCTGGTGGGAAAATGGACGATTGCGGAGGATTGACCGATGACTCTACAAAAGCTGCTGGACGGCTTGCAAGCGGCTGTCACGACGCACAGCACACTCACGCTCGTGCTGATATACTTGGCGCTGAATCTGATTGAGATCTCGCCGATCAAGGTGCATCCGCTGTCATGGATATTTCGCGGCTTGCGAAAGGCGCTCGTTGGCTCATTGGAGGAGCGCATGGGACGGATTGAGGCAAAAAATGACCTTGAATTTGCTAAAATCTCGCGCGCCCGCATCCAGCGGTTTTCCGACGAGTGCTATAATAGCGTCAAGCACAGCAAAGAGCATTTCGAGCAAGTTTTTGACGACGCAAAATCCTATGAAATGTACTGTAAGGCACACCCAGAATTTGAGAACCACAAGACGGTTGAGGCCGTCGAAATCATCAAAAACGCTTATCACAAGTGTTTGCAGGAGCGTAAATTTTTGTGACGTTGCCCGGTAAATACCAGGCAGAAAGGGAACAACATGAAAATTAACTGGCTGGTTCGTTTCAAAAACAAAACTTTCCTCGCGTCTTTCCTGGCGCTTATCATCGCCTTTGCCTACAACATGCTTTCCCTCTTCGGGGTAACGCCTTCTGTGCAGCAGGACGCGCTGTTGACCGCTGTCAACGCAATCCTGACGGTGCTGGGCATGATCGGCGTGATTGCCGACCCGACGACCAAGGGCATCAGCGACAGCACGCAGGCGATGACCTACGACAAGCCCAAGGAGGGATAAGGGAGGCGGTTTTCTGTGCGCCTTGATTTTGACAGGCGCACGAAAGAGGAAATCGCCCGCCGCTGCGGCTTTGACGTTCACGTTCGGCTGGGGCAGGTCTTTGACCTGCTCTGGCGCGGTTACAGCATCGTGCAGATCAGCATGACGCTGGGCATGTCGCCCGCAACTGTCAGCCGCAGCATTCGCGAGATTAAAAGACGGATGTCTGCATCTATATATACAGATGATAACACCCCTGCCTGATGGCAGGGGCTTTTTTTAATGCAAAAAATAAATAAAAATAATTCATAAAGTGCTTGACGAGTAAATTAAAATAATGTATAATATGACCGTAAAGAACAAGAGAACAATCCGAGACAGGAGGAAGAATCATGAAGAAGCTTAGAATGAAAGATGTCATCACCCGCGAAGGGTATGAGTGCCTGACCGCCGAGGAGCGCCGCGCGCAACTCAAAGTTGAGCAGGCCAAAGAATGCAGCGGCTGGCGCAATTACCCCAGCACGTGCGGCGCACTGCTCGACCGCATTCCTGTCGAGTGGTGGAGCAAGTACAGCGCCGAGCACATCGGCGAGGTGATGCAGCTGCTCAAAACCGCCTACGATGACGGTCGTCAGTCCCCGAGCTCGGACGAGTGGCAGCACCGGAAGGGCTAAAAAGGAGGACATTATGAAAAAGTATTATCTGGTGGGCGAGGATATCGCCCGCCGCGAAATCACCGCGGAGGAAGCGCGCGAATACGCCGGAGACAGTGACTACCGCGTCATTGTCGAGGAGGACGGCAAGCAAGAGCCGCGCCGCGTTGCCTCCGCTGATCCCGCTCCGGACTGGGAGCCGTTTGTCTTCCCTCCGCGCGAGGGGTACCGGTTGACCGGGTACAACATCGAGCGGTCAGATTACGAGGGGCGGAGCTTCCCGGCGGACTCCATCCCCGCCGAGGCGGTGAAAACCCGCTGGCCTAACCGCTGGGAGGTCTCCGGGGTTAATCCGGACATATACGAGGCAATCCCCGTGTATGAGCCGATCACCTGCGAGGGCGTCGGTGCTTGCGCGTCCTGCAAGCGGCTGACCTGTTCCCGCCGCGGTGCGGGTGTCCGTTGCCGCAACTACAAGGCGTGATTTCACCTCCCGCGTCTGCCGGGAGGCGAAGAAAGGAGAAAAAAATGGAAAAAGTTGTTTGTGGCCTTTGTGCCTCCCGTCATCCCTTGCCGGTGGCGGAGTACATTTACCCAGAGACCGTCAACCCGTTGGATTTCGACGGTCTCAAGGCGGGCGCGGTTAAGTTCATCCGCACCCGCGTGGGCGTTGAATCTGTGTACGCCCAGCCGATCAACGGCAACGATTACACAGACACGGAGTGCTTCCGCGGTCGCCGTGCGCTGGTGGTCTACGTCACCGGATTGACGGCGGCCACGGCAGCAGTCATTGCCGCGTGTGCGGAAAACGGAGTGCATCTGACGTTGATGCACTTTGACCGCGATAGCGGCGATTACAAGCCGCAAGTAATATTTTAAAGGGGGAAGAGAAAAAACATGAACATTAAAGAGCTGCGTATCCTGCGTGGATTGAAGCAGAAGGAGCTGGCGGATAAGATGGGTATATCCGCCCAGCAGCTTAACAATTATGAGGGGGGGCAGAGCAACCCCGGAAACAAGATTCTGCCTGCGCTGGCGGACGCGCTGGGCGTTTCGACCGCCTACCTTCGGGGGGACGCGCAGCGGTTGGCCGTCTATGACTGGCAGACCGGGCGCACGGAGGCACTGCCCATCATGGCCGAGACGGTGATTGACGATTACGGCATTTTTTACCTCGTCGAGCACCCGGAGATCGGAGTGATGGCGGTGATCCAATCCGAGGGAGTACAGTTCACCCTCGCGGACTGGCAGGGTCAGCAGCCGATGACTGTTGACGAGATCGGTAGCGCGTGCTGGGTAGATTCGCGCGGTGAAGACGCGGTAATGTATAGGGGATTGCCGCGCATCCTCGTTGGTGGTGAGTTTGGGAGGCGATAATATGCCGCGAAAGCTTAATATGCAGGTTGGCGACGTGTTTGGCGATCTCAAAGTCCTGCGGATTTGGCGGCCGCCGGAAGCGTCGTCTAAGACACAATGCGACGCGGAATGCCTGAGATGCGGAAGCGTTAAGTCGTACTACGCGAGCAACCTGATCTCTGGCAAAACGAAATCATGCGGGTGTAAGGCGGTTGGGAAAATCACAAAAACGTGTGTAATCTGCGGAAAGCCGTTTGACTCATACCGCTCGGACAACCGCGTGACCTGCTCGGATGCCTGCCGCCGTCTTCGGGCGGCGAAGTCGTCGCATGACAAGCCGCGCAAGTGGGGAGAGGACGCGAAAAGGCGACGCGCGGAAGACCCTGACATTAAGGCACAGATGGACGAGCTGCAACCGCGTGCCGTGCAAGCGGCGCTTGCGATCCCGGAGGGACAGCGTGGGCCGCAAAATCGCGAAAGCAAAATATGGGTGCTGGTCGATCCGAGTGGGAATCAAGTACCATGCACAAATCTGCTTGACTGGGCGCGGAATAATTACCGGCTCTTTGAGCCGCAGACGCCAGAGAACGAGCGAGACCTCGCCGCGGGTCGTATCTCACGGGGCTTTCAAAAAATCGCGGCGTGTATGCGTGGATCGCCGTCTTGTAAGAGGTCTGTACATCATTATAAGGATTGGGGGCTGCTGTCTCTGCCCATTACGCCAGCGCATAGGCGCAAACCGGACGACCCTAATCAATGAAATTCCTTAAAGACTTTCCGTTCACGGGATGACAAAAACCTGATACAAATCTGACGTGCATCTGATAGGTGCACGTCCTTTTTTTATGCAAAAATGAGGGTAGAAGCAGGTGAGAGCGTGTTTGTTCCATTTAATCCCAACCCTTTTCGTTCTCGCGTCGGCGACTGCGCGATTAGAGCCGTAAGCAAGGCCACAGGGCAAACATGGGAAAGCGTCTTCGTCGCGCTTTGTCTTGATGGTTTCTGTGCAGGGGACATGCCGAACGCAAATCACGTCTGGGGCGCGTATCTTCGGCGCAAAGGCTTCAAGCGTCACAGCATCCCGGAGACGTGCCCGGACTGCTACACGGTTTCGGACTTCTGCCGAGACTTTCCGCGTGGCGTTTACGTTTTGGCGACAAATGGGCACGTTCTCGCAGTCGTGAACGGTGATTGGTATGATACATGGGACAGCGGCGGCGAAACGCCCCTTTACTACTGGGAGGGATGATTTATATGGCCTATCCGATGCAAGGCTGGCAGCAGCCATACGGATATTACCCACCTATGCAAGATCAACTCGCACAGCTCAGATCACAGCCGTACATGCCGCAGCAGCCAGCGCAGCAAGCGCCAGCTCAAAATGGCGGCGGAATTATTTGGGTTCAGGGCGAAGCAGCGGCGAAAAGCTACCCGGTCAGCCCCGGAAGCGGCGTGCTGCTGATGGACAGCGAATCCCTGACGTTTTACCTCAAATCTGCGGACGCAAGCGGTATGCCGTCTATGCGAATCTTTGACTACACAGAGAGGACAGCGCCGAGACAGGCCGAGCCTCCCGTACAATCAGCCGATTATGTGACCCGCGACGACTTCAACGCGCTTGTGGCGCGTGTCGATGCGATGGCAAAAAAGCCGAACAGGAAAAAGGAGGATGCAGCCGATGAGCAACCCGCTGTTTAATGCGATGCAGGGTATGTCTGGGAATCTGCCCGGACAGATGGGACAGTTTCAGCAGATGGCGCAGGAGTTCAAGCGGTTCAAAGCTGGATTTAACGGCGATCCGCAACAAGAGGTTCAGCGCCTACTCAACAGCGGCAAGATGACGCAGCAGCAGTTTAACCAGCTCTACGGTATCGCCCACCAGTTTCAAAGCCTCTTTGAAGGTCTCTAACGGCTAAATCCGTGCGCACGGTTAGCGATAAAAACGAAAGGACGTGTGAAAATGTCTTTGACAACCTCTGAAATGACCCCTGCCGATATTGCGGCGGTAACGGGCGGAAATCGCAACAACGGCGGCATGTTTGGAGACGGGAACGGCGCGTGGTGGATCATCGTTCTGTTCCTCTTCATGTTCTGCGGTTGGGGCGGCATGGGCTGGGGCGGCGGCTTCGGCAACAGCGGCTCTAATTCGCCGGGCTTCCAGGGCTACGCGACCCGCGCGGACATCAACGAAGGCTTTGCCATCAACGGCATTGACAACGGCATCCGCGCCATCCAGAACGGGCTTTGCGACAGCACCTACGCCATCACCAACGCCGTCAATAGCGGTTTCAGCGCGGCGGAGCTTTCCCGCGCGAACCAGCAGGCGGCGCTCATGCAGCAGCTCTTTGCGATGCAGATGCAGCAGGCGAACTGCTGCTGCGAGACGCGCGAAGCGATTCAGGGCGTGAATTACAACCTCGCTACTCAGGCTTGCGACACGCGCAACCAGATGCAGCAGGGCTTCTGCGCCATCCAGAACACGCTTAACAGCAACACCCGCGACGTGATCGACAACCAGAACGCCAACAGCCGTGCGATTCTCGACTTCCTGACGCAGGACAAGATTGCAACGTTGCAGGCGGAAAACACCGATCTTCGCCGCGCCGCGTCGCAGGATCGCCAGTCGGCGCTGCTCACCACGGAGATGGGAGCGCAGACGGCGCAGATCATCAACGCGCTGCGTCAGCCCGTCGCCGTCCCTGCGTATCAGGTGCCGAACCCCTACACGGGCGGTTACGGTTACGGCTGTGCTGCAAACGCCGGTTGTAGCTGCTAAAATCGCATAAGAGATGCAACTGTTCGGCGTGACCGAGCTGTTCAGCCCTGAGCTGATTCTGCAACGACGGCGGGGCGAATGTGTCCCGCCGTTTCTCTATGAAAGGAGATAATCTATGGCTGAGTATACCAACTCCAGCACGGCACTTGTCGCGGCTGGCCAGAATCTACCGCTGACCGAAACGCCGATTTGCGGCTCTCCGTGCATCGTCCATCGAGAGGGCGCGGGAATCGTAACGCTTCGCGGCATGACAAACCAGTGCAGAGCGCGGTACTTTGTGGACTTTACGGGGAATGTTGCCATCCCGACTGGCGGAACGGTTGAAGCGATCTCCGTTGCGCTGACGATAAACGGCGAGACGCTGAATAGCGCCGTCGCTATCGTCACCCCTGCGGCGGTCGAGAACTATTTTAATGTTTCCGTCTCTGCGTTTGTCGATGTGCCGCGTGGATGCTGCGTAACCGTCGCGCTGAAAAACACCAGTGCGCAAGCGATTGACGTTGCCAACGCAAACCTGATCGTCACGCGGCAGGCGTGAGAAAGGAGAAAAATATGGGTATGAAAGCGATGCACGACTTGCGCGATATGCTTTGCGATGAGCTGGACAAAATCGCCGCCAAGCGCGACATGAACCCCGGCGACCTCGAAACCGTCCACAAGCTGACCGACACCATCAAGAATATTGACAAAATCGAAATCCTTGAGGACGAAGGCTACAGCAACAGCACGGAGTGGCGCGCTGACGTGCGCGGAAGCTATGGACGCAACGACCGGCGCGGCGAGCATTATGTGCGCGGACATTACAGCCGCGATGACGGGCGCGAAAGCATGATGCGCAAGATGGAAGAGATCATGCGCGACGCGACCGGCGAACAGCGCGAAATCATCCGCCGCGCGATGGACGAGCTGCGCAACGCCTGACGGGCGGTGAACGGCATTGATCGACCTGAAAGAGATCGACGAAACCATCACCAAAATCAAGCGCGAAGGGACGAGCGTGAAAGACGCTGAACGTCTGGCGGTGCTGTACGGCCTCCGGGCGCACATGGCAAGCGAATCTGCGAAGGATGTAAGGGAGGCACCCGTTTCTGCGTACTCGATGGCGGCAGAGCCGGAAAGCGAGTTCCGCGCTGCGTGTGCAAGCTTGTCATCTGCCGAGCTTGTCGATGCGCTGGAAGACACGATTCAGGGCTTGCAGATCGTCGCGCCGAAGGCATATGCGGCGGCAATCCGGAAGCTGAAAGCATCTCGAAACTAGCTGTTTTTGGCATGATTTCACACGAAATTTCACACGAAGAACAAAAAAGCTAGTAAATACAACTGGAATAAATGGGTTCAAGTCCCATCTACCGCACCAGCAAAAGCTTTCGAGAGAACCGAAGGCTTTTTTATTTTGCTTACGAAGAATCGAAGCGCATGGGACTTGAAGAAGCCGTAGTGAATCAGGCCACAGTGTGGCCTGAGAGCGGCGCTGACCGAACGGCGTCGAGCCGTGAGAATCAAGTCCCATCTACCGCACCAAACCAGTATAATCCGAACCCAATTTTCCAAATCGGAAATGGGTTCGGATTTTTTCTTATCTCTTAATCACAAAGGTATAACACACTAGACCTTGCAAGCAAGGTCTAGTGTGCAA
>OLFY01001685.1_pt1 | contig 26260 bp, 29 predicted proteins | sample 1605611 | NCBI WGS metagenome assembly OLFY01 (sample SAMEA3888923, study PRJEB22519) | human gut metagenome | biome: human gut; feature: human-associated habitat; material: faeces | place: Denmark | collected 2011
TTGCATAACTTTATAAACTTTAAATGGTGGCACTTATTCAGTACCACCATGATTAATATTAAGTTGTTTTCTTTTTAATAACAAGTTCATAACCAGCAGGAATTAAAGCTTTAATAGCATCAGCAATAGCTTTATCAACTTCTGCTTTAGTATAAGTATTTTCTACTGTTGGTACATTATCAAACTTATTATTAATTTCTTCTTTAGTATAAACATTATTACTAAGTTCAGTAATTCGATTAGGTAAAGTTTCATCAAGTTTAACTTTATCAGCAGCAGACATAGCACCAGCTAAAGTTTTTGTAGCAGCATTAATACTTTTAGCATAATTTCTACCATTATCATATTTATTAGTACTATTATCTTTATTAATACCTGTTACTTCTATATTAACTTTAGAATCTGTATATGTAACATCATTTAATGAAGATAGAAGTTTTATATGTAAACTATTAACAGTATCAGTAGTTTTCTTACCTTTACCGCCATCATAAGCAGTACCTGTAACTTCACCTAAAGCTAAAGTTTCAGATATAACTGCATATTTAGTTCCAGACCAACGATAAGTTTTACCACTATATTCAGTATCTTCACTTATATCAACATAAATCTTACCTTTCTCAGGAGTATAATATACAGGAGCATCTTCTATATATTTCTCAGCAAAATGAGTTTCATCAACATAATATCCTTCAAGAACATCGTCAACATAACTTGGTAATTGACTTGCTGGAACTTTACCATCTCCATCAAGACTAGCAATACCATTTGCTACACCACGTTTAGCTTCAATAGCTTCATTACAGAATTGAATAATCTTCTCTTTAATAATAGGATAATTATCTATATTACTAAGAATATGTTCAACTGTAGATTCAACCTTATTCTCAATAACAACTTTAAGATTAGGATGATTATCAATATTATCAAAGATATTTTCTATATTACCTTTAATAACATTAAGTAGTTCAGTAAAATTATTAATATGTTCAAATATATAAGTAACTCTAGCTTCTACTTTAGTTTCAATAAGATTCTTAAGAATAGGAAATCTATCAATATTATTGAAAATATAATCAACTCTACTATTTACAGCATTATTAATACAAGTAACAAGAGCTGGATAATTATTAATATTAGCAAATATATTCTTAACACAATTACAAACTAAATCAGAAAGAATACCAATAAGTTCAGGATAATTATTAATATTATTAAATATATAATCTACTCGTTCATTAACATTATTCTGAATAGCTTCTTGTAATTCTGGATATTGACCTATATTCTTAAATATATCAACTACTTTATCAACAGTATTATTAATAATAAGATTCTTAATATTAGGATAACTATCAATATTATCAAATATATTATTAATAGTAGTTTCTACATGAGAATTAATAGCATTAGTAATAAATTGACTAAGAGCAGGATAAGAAGAAATATTATTAAAAATAGATTCAGTCCATTGTTTAATATATTGATTAAATATCTCTTTAAGCTCAGGATATTCATTAATATTATTAAATATATCTCTAATAATAATAGGCAAACTTTCAACTGTACTATTCTTAATAATTTCAACTAGTTTAGGATAATTATTAATATTATTAAACACATTAATAACAAAATCATTAATAAAACTAGTAATAATATCAAGAAAGTCTTTATAATCACCTATATTAGTAAATATCTCTTCAAGTGCTTTTGCTAAATCTTTAATAACAGTATCAAAAGACCATCCTTCCCAATTATCTGGATTAGTCCAAGCAGCATCACTAATATCATCACTATTATATCGTTGAGTCCAATTAACATTAGTTGCATCACGATAAGTAATAATATATCCTTTACGACGATAAATTTTATCAAGTTTATTAACAGTATCAGCAAAAGTACCTTCCCAAGTTAAATAAACACTATTACAAGCAGCAAGTATTCTATCAAGTCTAGTACCAGTTAAACCATCAAATATAGCTTGTATAACAGTTAAAGGAAATATATTATATCTAGTATCATTTTCTTCACAATACTTATCTAGTATATGAATTGGCATATTGCCCTCTTTATCACATTGAACTTTACTAGGGTCAAAAGATTGACAATTAGTACCAACAAAAACATTTTCTTCTTCAGCCATAATTACCACGGATTAGAAACACGTTTAATATAATGTAAAGCAATAGTAGGCATAAGTTTATTAATAGCAAGATAATTATCTGTCCATCTATTACCACTTATTTGACTCCAAGTCATTTCACCATTATTACTAATATTTGGACCAGTCATATACCAATTAGTAGAACGATTAATACCAAAATTATCAAGCCTATTTCTATCAGTACCATAAGGATAACCATTCTTAACATCACCATCTAAATCACCTGATACAAATCGCCAGTTACTAGGTGTTATAACATGGTGATTATTATCGCCAGATTTAGATTTTCCAACAGCAACAGCATGTTGATGAAGAGGTAAATCTGTGCCACCGATATAAAATCCATATGCACTTACATTACGACCCGGAGCAGCAGGATCATAAGTATCTTTAATATTTTCAAGAACAGTTTTCCAATCAAGATTTCCTTGTTTAGGATTATTATAAATATTAATACCATTAGGTATATAACCCATAACAAAACGTCCTTGTGCAGCAGTATAAACTTCCCAACCATTAGGAGGAGTTGAATCATCCCAAAGCATAATAGAACCAATAGGAACAACAGCAGCAATCCAAGCTTGAATTTGACTAGCAGCAACTCCACCACTACCTTCTCCACTTCCACCACCTTGTCCAAATCCTTCTCCAACTAATTTATTTTTAATATCAGTATAGAGAGAATTAAAATCTACATCAAGTCTACTAGGTTTAGTTTCACTATCTGCAAATTTATTCATAACAAGATATTTACCTGTTCTAGCTTCACCAAGTTGAGTAACAGACATGACATTATGGGTGCCATCACCGCCTGTTCCACCACCACCGCCAAGACCTGCAATAATATCATTAATTTCTTGCTTAGTATAATAATTATTAAGCATAGAATTAACAATATTTCTTACTTCTTCTTCGGTTAATCCACCTCCACCAGAACCTCCACCGGCAGCATTAATAGTAATGGTACCATCATCATTTTCAACAAAAGTAATATTAGTACCAGGTCTAATCTTATTTTTAAACATTGATACATAATTACTTTCAAAATACTGTTTATACTCATTACTTATATTACCACCCTCTTGTTCTATCTTATTAAGAATTTCTTCAATCTTATTATTAATATATTGCTCAAGATTGGTAATACTATCTTCAATATTACTATTTAAATCTCCAATCTTATTATAAATATCAGTAAATTTAGCGTTATATTCAGTAATAAGATTATCTATTCTAGTATTAATATTAGAAACTTCTTGTTGAAGATTACTTATCTGTTGGTCATGAAGTTCAAGATGGTCATTAATCTTTTTAAGTTCTGCAAGAAGCCAAGCATAAAACTTTTCCATCTCTTCTCTTAACTTCTCTAAGAAAGCTTCAAATTCAGCACGAGTAAGATATACAGATAAATCAAAACCCATACTTACCCATTTTTCACCATCCCAAAACCAATAAAAATCATTAGTATAAGCTCCACCCCAACCAACAATTTCAACTTGTTTATTATCTTCACCTAAATCAAGAGGATGATAAAGTATTTGACCAACAGCCCAATTTCCATCAAGAGATATAGATTCTTTATCAAACATATCTTCTTGACGATAATTACTAAGAAGTCTACATTGATTTAATTCAACTGCACCATCATACATTCTACCACCTCTCCAAAGAATAATACTATTATCTGGAAGTTCAATAGTTTGTCCAGCTAAACAATAATCATATTGAAGTATATAAATAGTATTAGGCTCGTTAATCATATCTTGAGTAAGAGTATTAACACCACTAATCATATTCTTACGAAGATATTTACGAGCCTTTCCACTATAATCATTTGTATTATAGTCTTTATCTGCAAATTTAAGAAGATTATCAACAACAGTTAAATCTTCTTCATCTGCCGCATTAGTAATCTGTGAAGCAGTAAACATTTGTTTAACAGATTCACTAAGCATTTCAGGAGTAATCTGACCTTCAAGTATTTGAACAGCATTATCTTCAAAATACTGTTTAAGTACTTGTGCCATATAATTAACTACTACGTTACGACGAAGATAATTATCTTGTATATTAATACCAAATTCATCAGCAACAGCACGTTCTGCAATTGCTCTTGGAAACATACCACTAAATGATTCTACAAATTTAGAACCAATTTCAGAATCAGCTTCAAGATGCCATTTCTTTGCATTAGTAACAGGAGTTATTTCGTCAAGAATATAACTCTTTTTAGTTTCAATAACATAAACTTCACAACCTACCCCAATCTGTTCCCAAGTAAGAGCATCTCTATCTTCCATTGTAGATACTACAATTCTAGCAGCTTTAAGACCTCTTTGAACAACAGCAATAAGTTCTAATATTTCTTTCTTGAAAGTTTCATAATCAATAACTAAATCTTCTCGAAGTTTAGCAATAGGTTGCCAATATTCTTCATTAGATAAAGGAATACCAGCAGGAACAGCTTTACGAGATATATAGCTAGCATAGAAACCGTCATGAACTATACATAGTCTTTCATAAGGTCTATCATTCCATTGACCATTACAAGTAAGACTAACTTTACCAAGTTCTTCTTCTATTGTTTTCATACGTTCTCTAGGTTTACTAAATTCATAGTGTAGACCCCCCGTAGAGGATGGAACACATTCACATTATTCATTATCATAATCAACATCACTAAGACTATAAGTTTCATTATATTCTTTGCCTTCTTCTTTCTTCTCCCAAAGTTTACCAGTTTCAGGGTCAACATAAAATTTAGGAGCATCTCCACAACTAACTATTGCATGAATTTTACCTTCTTCATCAACAGGAAGCGTAATAGAACCACTATACTGAACTTGTTCACTACCTTCATAAATAATATTAAGTTGACCTTTAATATATTTAAGAAGAGTTTCAGCAAGTTTATCTTGACCAAGTTGATATGCTGCCATAGCAGATTGAAACATATTCCAACAAGTAACAATATTTTTATTATTACCTTTACAAGTAGCAGAACAATCATTAAGCATATCAAGTCCATATTGTGCCATAAGAACTAATAGTTTATGATAAACACAAACAAATTTACTTGGAACTGTCATATAAACATATTGAGGAGTAATCTCAACTTGTTCAGTTCCACTAGCTTTTACATAGACACCATTAACATAATTATCATCTATTTGTTCACTCATTCTACCATCAAGTTATTATATGAATTAATAATTGATTTTTGTTCTTCGTCAGAAAGCAATTCTAAGGCTTCTAGCGATTGAATTAAAATTTGCCCTTGTGTTAGTTTGCACCAATTTTTTTCGTTCAATGGGAAGCCTAATTCTGCTATTCTCACCTGTTTTTCAGCCATGCTTGCAATACGCAATTGCATCTCTTTCGATAGCTGTTTTGGATTATTAATATAACCTCTTATCATAATATCATCTTATTTAAATGCCTTATTAATAATATAAGCAGTATAATCATTAACTCTAATATCAATACGTTTATTAAACGCAAGAATACGTTGATTAGAATCAAGATTTTTATTATAGACAATATTTATAATATCACCATAAATATCTTCTTTCCATTCTTCTTTCATATAATGACTAAGATAATCTTCATCACCACGATACATATTAAGTTTAGAATAAGCATCATAATAAACACTATTAACTAAATGTCTAGCGTTATATTCTATTTGGTCACGATTATTATCAACATTATTAGTAATAATAGTTGAAGCAACAAACTTTGCACATTCCGAAGCTGCATTAACCATAGTAATAGAAATAACAGCTTTAGATTTTTCTCTATCTTTTTCAATAATATCTACAGTAACTATATTAAGAAGTTTGGCAATATCATCTAAAGGATTTCTTTTGTTATTATCAATTATCTTATTAATTATAAGATAAATAACAATAACAATACCGGGAATAAGACCTTGTTCAAAGGCATTTTGAATTAATTCCATTTTTATAGATACAAGAATAGGGACTATCAGTATCAACACTAATGCTAATACCAATAGCCCCTATTCGATTAATATTACCTAATATTTACCTAATCGAGTCGGGTAATAGGTTATGCTTTCTCTTCAGTAGCAATAGCTTTAAGGATAGTTTCAACAGTTGTAATAGCAGCAGCTCTAGTAGGAAACGCTATTTGTACAATCTGATGAACAACTTCATCTCTAGTTTTCATTTCACGTGGAACAGCAAAACGAAGAGTAAAGATAGTATATCCAGCATCTGCACTATCAGGTTGTTTCAAAGGATTAAGCGGATATGTAGGATACAGTTCAGTATAAGTATCTCGATAAGTATATTCGATACCAGCATCGGCAGCAGCTTTATTAGCCAAATCAGTAATATAAGCCGCATCTCCATATGCAGGAAAACCAGTAGCTGTAACTGTAACACTAATACCAACTAATTCATCAGCTCCAAGAATTTCATAATCAATACCTTTAGACTCAGCAGTTAAAGTAATTTTAGCATCAGCAACTGTTGCTTTAATACCATGACCAATAGTATTGTTATTAATCTGATTAGCTAATTTCTGCGCTACATCATTTGCAGTCGGATTAAGACCTGTATGAATAGTAGCTGTCCAGCGATTACGTTCATTGAACTTTAATCCTTTCTTCACAATCATTATAGAATAATCAGAATAAGCATTAACATCGCCAATAGTAAGATTAGCAGAGAAAGTAGTAGCAGCCTTATAAACACCTTTAACAAAAGTAAGATGTTTCTTATAAGCAGGAAGAACTACAGGACCATTTGCTTCACGACCAAGATTAATGTAAAATTTGTCAGTAATCTTAGTACCGTCAGCGTCAATTGTTTCATTGCCATTAGCAAGATAAGTAAAAGCAACCGCTCCAGCAGCAAGAGGTAAACTTGCTCCATAAGCGACATTGCCCGCTAACAAAAACTGTCGCATAACTAATTTAATTTAAAGTTTAACTTTGTTTATCAGCTCCATTAGAAGTAGCACCAATACTAGCAAGATAAATCTGTACTGCACGCATAACTATTTCCATATGTAAATAAGGAGGTAAATCACAATTAACCCAATCTTCTTCTCTATCTTCATCAAACTTAACTTTAGCAGGTTCTTTGATATAAAGATATTTAACTAATTGAGGTTTAACTGTATTATTACGTCCAGTATATATATCAACATTGATACCAGATTCATCTCCAAATATAGTAACTATCGGAGCATCTTTCGCAGCACGATTACAGAAATCTCTTAGCGTTTGACCTAAATCTTCAGCTTCAATAATTCTACAATCATAAATTGTCTTGCCATTATAACTAACTTGAAAGCCTGTATATAGCATTATTCCGTCGCTATCAATATTAATTTTATAAGGGTCAACTTCTGTTCCACCACCTGTAATATCTCCGCCGTTAACAGTACCCGCTGTGTATAAAGTTCTAAGAGCATTAACAGGACTAATAGAAGCATTTTGTCGAGCAACCTTATCATTATAAGGAACAGGTCCGACATTTTCTACTATTACATTTCTAGCTTTTTCAATTATAGCAGCATTAAGACAAATATCTATATCTTCCATGAGAATAGCACGAACGGTCTGCATACCCATCTGTTGTGCCAGTTCTCTGAACGTCACGTGCATCTCCCCAATGTTCATAATCAAATGTTTTTAAGTTTATTTTTATAAGCACTAACAAGAGCACTATTGGTAGGATTCTTAAACCATGTAACAGCTTCCTTAACATTAGCACCAATGAACTCACCATCAGGAGTAGTAATATTCTGATTATGAATTGCTCTGATAAATTCTCCACGAGAAATAAGAACCTCAATTAAAGATTTAATAGTAATATCTTTATCATTGCAAAGTTTATTAAACTTAGCAGGTTCATTTGTACTAAATTTATCAAGATGAGTTTGTTTATCAACAGTATCCATAGCCATACCGTTAGGAATATTAATATTATTGGCAACACAGTATTGAATAAATACAGCATCAAACAAATCACTATTCGTGAGAAGTTTAACATAATTGCCTTTAGCAGAATTAATTTCCTGACGATGTTTAGCAAGACGCTCAGCTTCTCTTTGGTCATCTTTAAAATAAAATCTAATAGATGGGTCAGAATTAATAAGAGCAATATCTTTAGCTACATCTTTATACAATAAACAATGACGATAAATTAGATAATCATCAAGAACAATAGGATAACCATATTTATACTTTTCACTTTCAAGAAGATTTAACTTAGTAATTTTAGCTTCAAGAGCTTCTCTAAGTTCTTTAACTCCTTTACGGTCACTATTCATATAAGCAGTTTCAATAGCTTCTTCTTCGGCTCTAAAGCGAAGATAATCTCGTTTACGATTCCAAAAGAAAGAAATATCAAAAGTCTTACCTAGTTCATCAACTGAAACACTAATATTATTAAGATAAGCCTTAACCCGTGAAATAAAGTTTTCATTATTAGGAGCAAGACCAATTAAAGCAGGAAAATAAGATTCAATCTCACCTTTATTAGAAGAAAGAGTACGAGAACTACGAACACAACTCCCAATCTTATCCATTCGTTTAGGTAATGTTTTATCATTAACTCTACGATATAATGAATAATTAGTAACTAAATTAATAGTAATAGTTCGTTTTTCAGTATAAGGTTCATCAAGACTTTCATCTCTAAATCCTACTGTATTAGCAGGCTGTTTATCTACTCCATCCTCTACGGGGGGTATAACCTGTTTATCTGTATTTATATTAGAAGCAGCAGGAGTATTTTCTCCTGCTTTATTAGCTTCATTTACTTTGTTAAAATCCATATCTTAAATAGCTTCTTTTAAATGATTATAATACACATTTCAATAAGAACATCTTAGTAGTGTTATCTACTTGCAAACCAATAGAGCCCTTAACTTCATAACGAGCCATATCAATTTCAGTAGCTGCATGATTAGTATTAGGCAATCCCCAGCAAGCAGGAATATCAGTCATACCTTCGATAACTTTAGCTTTATAAGCCTGTCCTTTTTGACGTACTATACGAACATTCTGATTACCTTTATAATTACTCATATCAATCAAAGCAGCTTGATGAGAAGTAATAGGCAAGCCAGTAGTAGGATGAATCATACCATTTTGCTTAGCAGCTTCAGCATCAGTACCCTTATCGAAATAAGCATTATGAATAACAGTAATGATATATCCATCTGGAGTTTTATACTTATTAAAGTAACGTCCATAAGAAAGACCATCACCATTATCTTGAATCATCTTTTCACCAAGAGGAGTAATAAATCCGTTTTCTTTAGCATCAGTTCTGATAGCCATTTCAAAGTCACGAATAAATCCTTTACCGCCCATAAGAACAACTTTCTTATCTCCATCTTGAGTATCACGGTCAAGAACATCACCAACTGTACGTTCAAGTTTATTAAGAGTCAGAACTTCACCATAAGTATCATAGTTAGATTCACGACAAATTTCTAACATACCAGCAGTACGAGGAATAGGTTTACCATTATCATGGTCTTTCAAAGGAATAGTACCATCAGGTAAACGATTATATTCAGACTTCCACAACCGTTCTTCGTTCATTACTCTCATGTGTAAGTTGAACTGGCGCATTTCTTCATTAATCCAAAGATTAGAAGTACCACCATTATCATTTTGAAATTGATATTGAGTAACAACATTAGCAAGATTACCAGCTATTTCTTTAGAATAACGATAAAACTCAAGTTGAGAAGTCATTCCAGCAGGACCCATAGTATTGCTTCTGTTACCTTTAGAATAAGATTCAGAAACAGTAGGAGCACTCATTGCCCAATACATACCTTTAGCCAACCATTGAAGGTCAACATAAGCATCAGGATTAGGAGAAGTAAGTTTCAAAAGATAAGCATAACCATAAGCAGATTCACCTAAGTCTTTCTGAATACGAACTTGAGTAACACCATCGGGAGCAGTAAGACCATGTTGTTCAATAAACCAATGAGTAGAGAAATGAACTTCAAATTCACTACCATTTTGACCGGGTTTAGTAACAGCAGTATTAAAGTAAGTTACAAAGTCTGTAAACTTCATACGACCCATAGTTTTCCAAGTCCATTGTACAGTAGCAACATCTTTAATACCACGACTACCTTGACCTTCAGTAATAAAACTTAAAGGAAAACGGTCATCATCCATACCATAATTATAAGTCAGAAAACTATTAATTTCTTCTGGCTTTTGAAGCTGAAGATAAGCAATTGATTCTTCATTAGAATAACCTCTATCTTCATAACGAGTTTGTCCAATAACACGTAATGTTTTCATCTACAAATTTACTATTATGTTAATAACCAAAACGCTCATTTTTCAGAACGTCTTTTTTACTATCAGGTTTAGTTATTTTAATAGCTCCTTTTGTAGTTTTACGTTGACTAGCAGTAAGTTTCAACTTTTTAGCTTCTTTATCAGAAACAGCCATTTCTATCAAACTATCATAACCTTTACCTGTATATTTAAGCCAAGCCTTAAGCAGTTCTTCATCGCGTCTTTCAGCAGGAGATAACTTCATTAAATCATTTTCATAACGAGAAAGTCCTTTATCATCAACTTGATAAACATAATTGAAGAAATCTTCTGGAGTAGTAGAAATTTGTTTTCCATTACGTTCAATAATAACAGTTTCAGGAATACGATAACCAGCAATTTGTCGTTTATCAATACATTCTTTAACTCCATTCCAAAATTCCACAAGTTGTTTCTCTTCTTCTGCTTTAACTCGCATAGCTTCTTTAGCATTGGCTTCACGCATTTCATTATCAGCTTTCTGAAGAGCTTCAAGTTCTTCTTTAGCAACATTGAAAAGCTCATTACTATCTTTAAGATATTGAATATACTTATCAACATTACCACGACGATTAAATTCCTTAAACGCCTCACGAACAATAGCTTCTTGTTGGCTTACATTATTTTCATCTACTTCAATACCATTTCTATCGCGAAGTTCACCAAAGCCTTCAAATGAATTACCATTTGCAACATAATAATTAAGAAAATCACCAACGATAGGATAATCTTCAAATAACTTATTAACACCAGCTTGAGCAAATTCGTCACGTTTTAAATCAATAACGGATTGAATATAACTTGCAACTCCTTGAGGAGTATTTTCAAAAGCAACTGGTTTACCATCTTCTGAAGTAACAGAAACACCTACAAGTTCTTGAATTGATTTAACATCAATAGTATTTTCTTCTTTAGTATCTTCTACTTCAAATTCTTTAAGATAAGCAGCAACTTCATTTTTAGCTTTAAAGATATTACCTTTATCGTCAATAAGATTACCGTCTTTATCAACAGTATATTTATTATCTCCATCTTCGATAATAGTACCTTCTTCCAAACCATGTTCAGCATCAGCGTCATTCGCTTTGTCATTAGGCTTACCCCCCGTGGAGGATGAAGATTGGTCATCTTTATTAGCATTAGTCTTACTATTCCCATCTCCATTACCATTATTAGTAATATCATCAATAGGATTACCATCAGCATCTAACTGCCCTGTTTTACCTGTATCAAGGTCTGTAATGTCGTCAGTAGGTTTTCCATCACCATTAGATGTTTCACCATTAAAACCAAAACTATCAAAATTAGGCATAACTCTTTGTTTTTAATTAATTACTATATCACAAATATAAACTATAATAATAATACGAGTTTTACTTGTATCGTTAAAATATGTTCACCTTTAAGCCGATTTGCCGACTAACATACTATTGTTAACTAGGATATTTATTACTGATAACCTATCCTGTAGCTTTCAGAGAAGCCGTGTATGAATCAAATTTTATCATAATGATGAATCTATCACGAAATGAATAAAGTGCTTAAAATGAGCTTAAAATGGCTCATGTGATGTAAATAAAAATGAAAATGGGCTGAACCTACTTTCACAAGCAAGTCCAGCCCTATTATGAACAAAATTTAGAAGTACAGCCGATTATTTACTTTTGCTATCATAACGATTTTTATTCGTTTTTGCAATCTTGACTTTATCATCACTTTCTTTAAGTTTAACAGCTAATTCTTTTTCTTTAAGTTGTGCTTCAACGGAAGCCTTTTTAGCATCTAAACTAAGTTTACTACGTTCAAGATTAAGTCTAGCATTTTCCATACGTTCTTCAGCTTGACTCTTTTCAGCATCACTAAGACCATTATCAAAACTCATAATATTAGCATTTGCTTTCATAGCTTCAATCTGACCATCAAGATATTTTTCAACTCTAATTGTTTCTCTATCTTGTTCTGCTTTTCTATCAATCTTAGCAAGTTCAAATTCTTGACGAAGTTGTTCTGTTTGTTGAGAAACACGTTCAACATCAAGTTCATGCTCACGTTGAATATTTTGATACTTATCAATAAGTTTACTAATTTGAGCAACATTATCTCCACGAATAGCAGCATTAGCCATATCCATATTACCATTTTGAGCAGCACTAAATGCAAGTTGTTTATATTGTTCAAGTTTCTCACGTTCTTTAACAGAAGTTTTACAAGTAACAATATAATTAGCAAATATATGACTATTAACATCAAGACTTAAATATCTAATATCGCCATCTTTAGTTTTATAAGAAGTATTAAGACCATCAATCCAAGCAAGTTTAGTATAATCCATTTCAGCTTGATAATCTCGTTCTCTCATTTTATCAAATATAAATTCAATAATAACAGAACCCATACTTCCACGAATAACTGCTTCGTCAGTAACTCCTTTACCAGCACTATTAGCAATCTCACCATAACGTTGTGGAGTCATATCACATTCCATTTTAGCAGTCTGTTCAATCTCTTGGATAAGTTGTCCAAGTTCAGTAATATAATTATTCATACGACTTTCAAGATAACGAACACTTTGTGCTTTAACAAGATTAGCATCATCTTCATCATCAATATAAAGCACTCCATCAGCAGCCATACGATATATAGTTTCAGCAGGTTTTTTACCAAGAAGAGATTTAGCAATCATAAGAACATTCATCTTATTTTTAGCAATAGCCATTTCTCTATGATAAGAAACTATATTACGAAATACTTGATAAGGAATAACTGTATCTACAACACTAAATCTTCCAAAACCAGGCAAAAGTTCTGCAATACCATTATAAGGAAGTTTACCATTCCTATTGTAAGCAATAGGACGAGCCTTATAAGGATATATGCTTGTAGCACGAGAACCAATTCTAACGCTCTCATAAACTTGTGGACGCCACACCCATTCAATACTAATATCACCACCAGCAGGGTTAAGCTGATAAGTTTCATTAACAATTCTTGTTGTAACAAATGCTCCATTACTATATGTAAGAATACCTTCTTTTATTTCACCTCTCCAAACAGTATGCCAAACTTCAAACAAGCCATTATTAGCATCACGAGCCATTATATTAGTGTTCTTAATATGTTGCAAATCATCTTTATTAAATTTACTACATATATCACCAAAATAATACATATATTTATCCCAATTTAAAAGTGCTTTATCACTAGAAGTAGTAGCACTATATTGATAATATGTATCAAGAGCTTCACGTTCTTTTTCAGAAAGATATTCATAAAATTCATCTATAATTTGCTGTTTAGTTAGCATACGACGTTCAGCAAACATATCATAATCTTCTGCAAACATATTATCGTTAGGAACAGGAAAAGCATCTCTAACACTAACAACACGTTTAATTAATTGATTACCTACAACATCTCTATATGTATAACAAGCTCCAAAAGCAACAAATTCAAAATAAGCTCTAGCATATATAGTAAAAGCATCAGTAAGGTCATCAATAACATTAATTAAATCCTGTCCTTGTGCACTAATATCATCAATAAAATTTTCATTAAATTCTTTAATAAAAGCTTCAATATCAACAGCTTGTTCAGGATTAAATTGTTCAGGATTATTACCTTCATTAACAAACTGCATATAACTTTCTTGTATCTTTTTAGCAACAGCTTGTTCAGCAAGCATCATAATTTGTTTACCAAGTTCAGCATCTCTAGCAAATACAACTTCAGGATTATTAGCTCCAACAATAAAATCATGTGGATTCTTAATATATTCACCAATATATCTTCTAATAATACCTTTCATCATATCATAATTACGCATAGTAGCTGGAAAACGAGTTAGATTTTCATCTTTCTCATTATAAGGATTAAGAGTTTTTCTATAATATTCTCTAGGAATATTACCAAGAAGAATATTAAACTTTTCTTCTACATTAAAATCAGCTTTACAAGCAATACCAGCTTCTATAACGTAATCACAACATTTAGCATACCAATCAACTTCTTGTTTTTCAGCATAACTAACATGCTGATTAGGAAAATCAAGTCTACCAAAATTATACATATCTTTATTTGTTTAATCTTAAAACCATTGTCTATTAAAAATATCTGTTTTATCATTCTCTTCTGTAACTTTCTTACGACTAGCAAGTTCTCGTTTACCTTTAATATCAATAGACTTCCAATATATACCTAAAAGTATAAGACTAGATATACGGTCAAAGTTACCTTCGGCATTAAACTTTTTAAGTTCAAGAATTGTTTGATAATCAAGAAATCTTTCAAAAACATAAATATCTTCTCCAAATTCATTCTTACCAATAACTTCATATAAGAACTCTTTAAGAAGTCGAAGACCATCTAGTTTCTTAGGACCACTACCAATATTATAACCATAACTAGTACTAACTTTTTCTTTAACAGCAGAATCCCAAACATATAAAGGTTCATAACCTAGATATTTAGTAGCTTTCCATTTACGAAAGTTAGAAACAGTTTCACCACGATTTATTTCTACAAGTCCAGTACCAATACAATTATACCATTTACATAGTCGATAAAACTTTTCATCGGCTTCTTCTAGTCTTTCAGTACGTCCATAATATGCAGCACACAACTTAGGTTTAAATCCATTACGTTCTCTAGGCATTTCAATAACAAATATACTATTATGAGAATGTCTATCAGTAATTTCTTTTTTATCTTTATCAATACCAACAGGGTCATAAACTGCAACATAAGTACCGGGAAGAATACTTCTTATAAGTCTATCGCCAATATATGTTTCTTCATATTCTGGGGCAAACCAAACTCTTATACAACCATGAGGGTCTTCATTGCCACGTCTAGGAACTCCTTGAATATAATCATAAGTTTTCATATCAGGATTTTCAATTCTTATACGAGCATTAGATTTAAAATAAATCTTTTTAGTTCCATCTTCAAATAGTTCGCCATCAGTATAAAACTTATAACTATTATCAACTCTAAGTTTATCTTCAAACTTATTAAGAGCCTCACTACTAAATATATTTTCACTAGCACTACTAAAAGATTCAGCAGGAAATAAAGCACGCTGACCAAGATAATTAAGATATTCTGCAAAAGTCTTAGCAGTCTTTTTCTTTTCAATTCTTTCTCGTGCAGCAAGCTTAAGTCCTATTCGTAGATTACTATTTCCATCTTCATCAAATCCTTTAACTCCATCTATCTCTCCTTCAAGACCCCAAGCATAAGATTTAAAAAATCCACAAACTTCATTACGAGCATCATTATCAAAAACATTTTCAAAAGCCATAAATCCAAATGCTCTAGGATTATAAAAGTTTTGTTCAAATATTTGCATATTAGCAGCAGTAGCAGTTCCCCAAGCCATAAGAGTACCAGTAGTACGAGTACCAACAGTCATTGTAGGTTCAGTTACATTCATAAACTCATCAAAATTCTGCATTGTAGATAGCTCTTCAACTTTAATTGTAACAGCATCTTTACCAATAGCACAGTCTGGATTATTATTAGCACTAACGCTTAAAAGAGAACTAGACCAACTATCATCAGCTTCAACTCCATTTTTCATACGATAACCAAGTTTAAAACTATCAGTAGTAGGACTATATATACCTCTTTTAAATGGAGTCTTTTCTTCAAAGAACTTTAAGTTATTAACAGCAAAATCACTTAAACCTCCTTGTTTAATTAAATACTTATTATCAGCTGCAACATGAATAACAACTTTATGCTTAGATAAGTTAACTTCATTAGAACTATCAGCAGCCATAATATAAGAAAAACCTCCACGTCGAGTTTTATCAATAATAAGATGTAAACCATTACGTCTACAAAATTCTATAATTTGCCAAGTCCAAAATTGAGCATCAATAAAACTAGGAAAACTATAAATCTTTTTAGCAGTGGCTCCATGTTCAGTAACAATAACAGATGATTCATCTGTGCGCTCCATACGAGTATAATTAAGAAAATTATAATGACCACCTGTTATCCAAACATCTTCTATACTTCCATCCGGATTTTGCCAACAAGGAGCAGAAAAACCATTACGTCGTCTATCACATTCTCTACGTCTAAATTGTCTATGAGGAATACTATCAACTTTAAATTGAGTATATCTACCTGTGGCTTGATATGTTCTAGCAGCTTCATTAAAAAGTTCAGTATTAACAAATTTGCCAGGTCTAATATTTAAAAGAAAGCCACCACTATCTCCAATTAAAAAGTTATTATGAGGGTCATACCATCCACAATCACTAGCTTTCTTATACTTTTTCTCTTTATCAGGTTCTTCAATGTATTCTAGAAAAGGATATTTACCATCAGCCATAATATTTTATTTAACTAGTAAACAAACAACAAAAGCGATAGCGCAAACAGCACCACCGCTTACCAAATATCTATTCTTACGTTTAATACGTTCAATAGACTTATTTAAATTATCATTTACTTTATTACTATTATCAAGATTATTTTGTAAAATTTCAACTTCTTTATAAAGAGCATTATATTTAATCTTATGAAGATTAATTATACTATCTTGTTCGTTAATAATATCTTTATAAAGTTTAGCTTTGATAATTTTAGTATTAGCAATCTTAATCATATTAATAGGGACAAGAACAGTTGTATCAGTAGTGTTGACTCCCCGTGGAGGATGCACTACATTATCAATCTCACTCTGACACCAACTTCTTGAATAACTCCCAAGTAGCACTGTCATTAAGACTAATAACTTTATCTTCAATATCTTTTTCATGTTCTTTAAGTTTATAAACTATACTTTCTCTTTCAGTTATAACTAACTGTATAGAATCAATCCGAACATGATTAATAGCGGTGTCACTTTTATTATATGAATTGGCTTCTACACTAAAACGACTTATTGATAAATACAGAGTAACACATAAATTAATAATCGCTATTATAAATATTGCTATTAACATCTTCTTCATAATTCTATACAGTATTAAGTTAATCTTTTATTTCTATAAGTTTATTAAGTAAATCAAGGTTCCATCTACCAGTTTCTTTAAGTCCAAGAACTCTTTGAGCCATCTTGATAGCTGCAACTTGACCACAATTCACGTTAGTATCAAATAATTGTTCAGCAACTCTCTGACTATTAAAATCATCAAGTTCAAATACATCCCAATAACCTATTTTATACTTTTCCCAAACAAGTTTCTGAAGCTGAACATCATTATCAAGTTTAGACTTAAACTCTTTACTACCAACAGTATAATGTTTCTTATAAGAATCAATCATAGTCCAACCTTGCCAAGTAGGATTATATTTACGACTGATACCTCTATAAGTTTCTCCACCAGCATCATCTTTATCGTTTACATAACCACCTTCTTTAATAGATAGTTTTTTAAAAGCATCTCCAAAGTAAGCCATAATTTAATTTATATAAGGATTAGTACAATATCTAAAACAATCAACAGCGTCATAATATTCATCTTCATCAAATTCTTTAATTGTAACCCAAAACCAAAGAACTTTAATTTGAACTTTATAAATCACAAATTCAAAGTCATCATCAATATGATGTTCATCGCCAATTAATCTTATATTTTTCTACGATTAATAATATACATAATACTTTATTCTTCAAGAGTTCTACGAATCCAACCTCTAAGATATTTGATATTATTTCCTTTTCCTGCAATATCATTATAATATCTGATACGTTCAAGCTTATATTTAGCAATAAAATAATCAGCACTAATAGTAGTATCAGACTTATAAGAATTAAGAGAATCTTGAGTTCTACGAAGTAACTCTTTAGTAAGAACTAATTCATTAACAGCAGTAGAATCAGTAACAGGCACATATCTAATTTCAGGAACAGGAGTAATACGTTTAGCACATCCACTAGATAAACAAATAGCAAATATAACTAAAACTATAAATCCAATAATTACTCCAATTAAATTGTCTTTATTTAATTTCATATAGCAAGTTTAAATTGAGTTTGAACACCACTAGCTTTAATTTGTAATTCTCTATCTTTAAGAACTTTATTAATATCATCACGTAGATAATTCATAGTAAAGAATTTAGTAGTTTCAACAGGATTTTCTTTAATATGATAAAGACCATCAGAAAATCTTTTTGGCATACCATATTCATTAAGTTCAAAATCACTATCAATATGACATAACCAAATACCTTTAATAGTTAAACCAAGTATATATTCAACAGCAAAAGCATACATACTAAGTTGAAGATTATATATAGCACCATTACAATTAGGAAGATGATTAAGAGGAGCTAAAAGTCGTTCATCTTTATCAACCCAAACATTAGTTTGTTGTGCAGGTTTAACTGTTTTATCTTTCTTATAATAACCACTACTAAATCTTAATCCGCCACGATTTGTTTTCCAATCACCTACAACAGCACAATTAGTATCTTCATTAACTAGAAGAATATCAATAGTTCCACTAATTAACCAATCTATAAGAAACATACCAATCTCACTATAAATCTTATATCCTCTTTCAGTGTACATTTTAAACGCATCATAAATAAGAGGATAACGATTATCTGTAAGTTCAATAAAATCTTTAAGATTAAGTAACTTATAACTAGCACCAAAATTTGGAATATCAGCAATAGTAACCATTACACCATCTTCACGTTTATCAAGATAATTAATAGCTTGTTGAAACATAGATGCCCCTTTAACGCCATCTTCAAGACCATTATGAGTATTAGTTCCACGTTCACAAGCTTCTTTAGTAATAGTTGACCATTGTTCCTCTAGTTTCTTCTCACTTATTCCTAGTTCTTTAGACTTTTTTCTCAACCAATAGTTCTTATCGAACTTCGGTTGATATCCATGAAGGATAGTAGTGGTTGAAATATAATCATTACCAAGACTATCGTTATACTTATGTTCTTCTTCATGAAAAATAAGTCTAATATCATTATATCTTTTATCTCTAAGTTCCATATTAACATTATTAAGTTCAACACTAGCTTGGGTACGCTTCGGCACTACGTGCCTACGCTATACTCCCCGTAGAGGATGGAGTAGATTAGCATCAGTTTATTCTTCAATCATACTACTAGTAATTTCAACACCACCTCTACCAGCAACATTCTCTTGTTCATACAGAAGATTTTCTTCAGCTACATTAAGAGCTTTAATCGTGTTTGGAAACTGATTAGCTAAATCATTAATTTGTTTCATATAACCAATAACAACTGGAACATCTTCTAGACTAGCACCATCAGATAACTTGTCATTCAACAATTCATTTAATTTGCTAGCAGCTAAAGCAACATTATGAATACCACGCTTAATATTAAGTACAGCTTCCATACCAGCACCAGCTTTTTGATTATAATATCTTTTAATAAGTTTCCAAACAAGAACATCAGGTTGATAATTTTTAGGTAAATCAAAGTTTTCAATAGCTTTCTTAAGAGCTTCTTTTTCACTAAGACCTTCTTGTAGACATGGGCCTTTAGGGTCACCAAGATAATAAATAACTCCAACTTCTTTAACATATATCTCTTTATTAGGAGATTTATCTCTAGTATAAAGAAGACTAACATCTCTATCAAGAAGTTGTTTAAGTGTAGGAGCTTTTGGCATACCAGTTTCATCTATGGTCAGCATCCAATCCAATTCCAAACCGTTCATATATTTCTTCTACTTCTTCATCAAATTCAATAATTTCAAGTTTACCCATAGCATATAGCCAAAGATTAGCATAAGCAGCACTATGTTTTTTACTTAGTTTAATCCAAATAGGAAGAAGTTTCTTTTTAAACTTAAGTTCAGTCTTAATCTTTTCTTCTTCTTCATAATGTTTTTGCTTTTCTTCTTCCATAACTTTAGCAGTATATTCTTTATACTCTTCTCTAGTCATAGTTTTTCTAGCTTCTTTAAAGTCTTTATAATGACTAATAAGTTTGGAACGATACCAATTCTTTTGAATAGTGCCAATATGAGGAATAGCAACACATTTATCTTTTCGTATATTAATACTAGCTTCTTTTTCAAGACTTTCAATAATAGATTTACAAAGTATTCTATCATCACCTTGAAACCCAATATCATCTAATATATTATTTATATCTTTATAGATAAGAATATAATCATCATCAAAATCTTCATGAGAACTAGTATTAGCAATATTAAAACTAGTATTAGTCTTAAAATCCATAATTGAAAGTTTAAGAACTCTTCTTAGATTACTACTATAAACAAGAACACAAGTACCTATAATTTTAAATTATACATAAGTAGTTTTAAGAAGAGTTCGATTATTTAGACGAAATGGCTAATTAGCTTTTTCAGCAGAATAATAAACAAAAGGATTAATAGCTTTATGTTTATCAGTAATAGCAGCTCTTAAATCATTAATAGCTATAACTTTAAATTCAACAAACCAAACTTTTTGTCCTTTTTTATATCCTTGATTTTGTCCAAAAGTACCAACAGTAATAGAACGAGTTAGTTCTGTATCATTAGTAATATACTTATTAACAAATTGAGGACTAAGAACATTATGTTTAAGATAAAGATGATAACCACGTTCAAGAGTAGAACGGTCAATAATAATCTTATCCATTTGATTCATACCAATAAGTTCAGCATCTTCTTTACTAATCTTAGCAATAATTGGCATAACCTCAACTGTACTTACTTTATTATTAATAACACCAAACAAACTTTCATTTTGGCAAAGAGCAACAACACAATAATGTTTAGCAACAACTACATTAGTAAGAATAGCGTCAAGTGCTTCACTTGTTATTTCGCTAATGTCAGTAGGTATTTGAATACCAAAATCTTTAAATTTACTTTCAACTTTAATCATAACACTAAATTATTTAGTTTTAATAATACTATCAATACCAATATTTCCAAATTTAAGTTTACTAGGAACTTTAACTTCTTTTTTATTCCTTTCTCCACTATGAAATTCTCTAGTGTATTTAGGTTTAGTTTCACTTTTATCTTTACCCATAACTTAATTGTTTTTAGCAAATGTAAGAGTTTGAATGAATCTACCAAGAGAAAAACTATTTTTAACATTTACATCATAGAGGATTATATGATTATAAATATGCAAGTCATACTCCCCGTGGAGGATGGAGATGAGCTAGACTTAATCATATTAGTATTAATGATATTAATAGAGATAATGATAATAATGATAGTATTGATTAACTTGATATGATTGATACTGATTGTATTCATCCTCCACGGGGAGTATAGCGGAGGACGAAAGTCCGGAGCGGGTCACAGCGAATCTATATAATATATCTATATATAATATATCTTTATAGTAATTATAATACATTGATTATCAATAAGTTATAATACATATTATGTATCATGCTGAATACCTAATTCTCCATCAGTATGCAAATTAAGTGGCAAAAATGACTACCTTTGTGCACGAAATCTATTCCATATTGGAATACATTTCGCTAATTTCCTAGAGTAATATATTTTTATGTTGAACTTAATACTATTATTATTATGACTTTTAAAGAAGATTTTAAACCTAGTCGAGTTTATAATAAACTTGTTATTGATGCTATTAATAAAGATATAGCTAATGATAGAAGTATTATTATACCTAATACTTTTGATATTGATGTTAAAAATAATAATAAAAAATATCTATGTGGTACTGGACGTATGGAATGTTTTGATACAGGTAAAATTATTAAAAGATATTATTCTAATGTTGGTATTAATGCTTGGAGAGAAATAGTTGAATTAAGAAGTATAATTCTTCATGAACTTTTTTATTTTATTAATTATACTATTTGTTTTAATTCTAATGTTGTTAAAATTAGTAAGGATTTATTTGATGCTGTTTGTAGGAATGGAATTAGAAGTGGATGTAATAAACGAGATTTTGCTAATGCTATTGTTACATTAGAAAAACTTAATATTATTCGTAGAACAGATAAACGTAGTATGTTTGAAGTTAATCCTAGAGTTATATTTAAAGGTGATATTAATAAATTTCATGAAATTATTACTAAAGGTAAACTTGATGATTCTAAAATAAAACTTGATAATAATGTTAATTATATAGATAGAATAGGATTAGTTAAAGATGATAATTGTATTATAATTAAAAATAAACAAGTATATAAAAGTGAACTTGATTATTTATATGATGATAATGAGAATAATGTAGATAAAGCAAATAATGAAAATAATGAAACTGAAATAATTGAAGCAGAAGAAGTTGATACTGGTAAAATTGATTGGGATTGGTAATGATGAAAGTAAAAGAATTAATAATGATGATAAAGATGAAAATGATAGTATTGAAAAAGAAGGTTATAAATATAATGAAGATAAATGTAATAATAAGGATAATGACGATGATGATAGTGATAATGATGATAGTGATGATGATAATGATAATGATGATGATGATGATGATTGAATGTATTCATCCTCCACGGGGAGTTGAGCGGAGAGCGAAGCTCGGAGCGGGTCACAGCGAATCTATTAATGTTGATTATATTAAATATTATATATAATATATCTATATAGATACTATTGCTAACTTATAATTATTTGATTATCAATAAGTTATAAATACTAATTTATACCATACATGGAATAGATTTCGCTATTTATTTGCTATATTTATACCATACATGGAATAGATTTCGACATTTCCTAGAGTAATATATTTTTATGTTAAACTTAATACTATTATTGTTATGACTTTTAAAGAAGATTTTAAACCTACTAAAGTTTATAATAAACTTGTTAATGATGTTTGTTATAATGCTGATTGTTTAGAAGAATTTGAAAAACAAAGACTTGTTGTTGCTAATCCTTTTAGTTATAATAAAAGTACTAGAACTGGTATAGTTGCTGAATTTGATAATGGTTATCATCTTAGTAAAGAAGTTGGTATTAAACGTAATTTTATTACTATTGGTATGAGAGTTTGGGATATAATAAGAAAAAATAGATATGCTGTTATTATTTCTTTTATTGGTTATATTGCTGAAAATATTAAATTTAATAGTAATGTTATTTATATTTCTCATGATTTAATTAAAGGTTATGGTTTAGTTAAACCTAATTATAGAGATTATTATAACGCTATTGCTTATCTTGAAGATGAAAATATTATTAAAAGAACTAATATTAGAAATATTTATGTTGTTAATCCTATTTATATATTTAGAGGTGATGTTAACAAACTTATTAATATTATTAGTGAAGCTAAATTAATAAAAACTTTTGATGATAAAGATAGACTTATAGTTGATAAATTTGTTTTATTTAAAAATGATACTGATAAAGGTATTGTTATTGCTAATAAAGATTTGTATGCAACTGAAGTTGTAGATATTGGTGAAGATTAAATTAAATATAATGATAATTATGATAATAAAAATAATGACAAAAATACTGAAGATGATAGTAATGTATATTAATGTTTTGATAATGATGATGGAAATGATGAAGCTGATAGTAATGTCAATAAATGATAATGAATAAAAGTAATAGTAAAGATGATGGTGAAAATGGGAGTGAAAATTAAGTTTATTAGTGTTTTGATGAGGTTAGTGAGTAGGAGGGGTGGGTCATTAAACTCGTCTTGACTACCCCCGTCAAGTTCTAGGAGAAAGTAAAGTTCTCGCTCTCATTATCAACATTAAATATTTTGAGATTATTCATCTCATTACATTACTAACTATTAATACTAATCATTATGAAAACAAACAAACCGTTGTTGTTAGTTGCCATCATACTGATGATGCCAGCTATCATACTAGCATTGAAGGTAGAACCAACTAGTGATGAACAGATTACTGCTGTTGTATTTGGAATACTATCGGCTATTGTTAGTTATCTTAGTAGAGATTAATCTCTACTAGATGATGTTGCTCATTATCAACATTAAATACTTTGCAGTTGAAACGAAAACAACTGTTAGTAATGCTACTGATTAGCGTAATTAAATACTTAATAGTCATGCCAAAAGTTAAAGATTTAGCACAAGCTGCACAAGGTGCTGCTGCTTCCGAGAATGTTAATGTAGTTGAACCAACTACTAGTGTTAACAAACCTGTTCAACCTACTGTTGATACAGATAACCAAAGTTCTGCGCAAGTGGAAACCATTGATGATGTTGTTAGACGCATCTGTACTGATGGTCATAGTTATGTAATGACTACTGTCATTACTAATATTGATTGTCAAGAACGTACAGGTCGTAATGGCAATTCTTATCTCAATGCGTTTGTTACTATTGCTAGTCCTGTCAAAGGTGCTCAAAGTATGCCTGATGGTACACATCGAATGGGTATGCTTGGTGCTGTTCAGATGCCATTCAATCAGATACTGCTTGTAATGCGCAAAGACAAGTTCTACGGTAGATTTGTCAACTATGTTGGCGAAGCTGCTGAGGCTGGTTTTGCTAGTATGTATCTGACTGGTGTTGCTGTCAAAGTTCTTTGCCAGTTTGTACCTGCTGGTGTACAAGACCGTAATCCATTTACTCGTAAAGACAATCTTTACAATGTTGTGGATTATGACCGATATGTATATCATATTGTAGGTATCGAACAGCCTGCTGACCCTGTTCTTGTTGGTGCATATAATGTACTTATCAAGCAGATTATGGAGGACGCTCGTGCTGCCATTGCTGCCAAGCGTGAAGCTAAAGCTAAAGCGGCTAGTTTTGTTGCTACTGCAATGAGTGATGACGATATGCCATTCTAATGAACATGACGCTACTGACCCTCGGGTTGGTAGCGTTTGTGTTATCAACAATAGTTTTGCTGATGCTGTTGCTAGTGTTCAACATGGAAATGCTCATCATCAACATTAAATAGATTGCAGCAAACGAACTTAACAGTCTGATAAGTCTTATCAATCATAAACTAGCTGCAAGTTCTGATAAGTCTTGTCCTAATATTAAACATCATGAAAGTACATCGTATTATTACTACTATTGAAGTTGAGAATGATAATTCTATAACTTCTGTTGAAGTTACTAATCTTCGTCCTACTAACAACGATATTCCTCTTGCTGTTACCAATATAACCACTAATGGCAGTGCGAATGATATAGAACAGGTATATTATAGTATTAGTAAACGTAGATTAGCTATTGCTGATAAACTAAAAAGTATCGCTCGTTCTATTAATGAAGGTCTTGATAATTATGAACGTGATGAAATTACTGATGATAATTCTACTAATGAAATTAATGATGATTTTCTCCTATAACATTTTGTTATACTGATATTGGTCATGGAGATTTACTCTCATAACAAAAAGTTATAGAGGTGAAATTAGAGGTGACGAGAGGTATTGAATGTGGAGAAAGAGGATATGGAGATGAAAGTGGTGAATGTGGAGTTCGTGGAGAATGAAATGGTGGAGTTGGATGTGGTTCAAATAGGGTCAAATTGAGGTTGAAAGTGGAGATGAGAATGATTGTGGTAATGTTGAATGTGGAAATGAGAGTGGAGATGGTCATGCTAAAGGAACTAGTCCCGCTGGTATTCCTTTCAATACCAAACTTCCTTCTCTTCATCCTCTTCCTAATCAATCTAAACCTATTGTTCCAACTCCCTCTCTTTCTCTCTTATAACTTCTCGTTATACTCTTATAACTTCTAGTTATAACTCTCATAACCTTTAGTTATAACTATTTCATCTCTATCATCTCTAGTTATATCACTATCAGTTTCAGTCATATTCGTCATGACTATCTCTATCAGTTTCAGTTC
>OLFY01001692.1_pt1 | contig 26153 bp, 16 predicted proteins | sample 1605611 | NCBI WGS metagenome assembly OLFY01 (sample SAMEA3888923, study PRJEB22519) | human gut metagenome | biome: human gut; feature: human-associated habitat; material: faeces | place: Denmark | collected 2011
AGGCGGATTCGGTGGAGGCTTCGGGGGCGGAGCCACAGGCGGCGGAGGTTCGACTTCCGGTTGGTAAATACAAATGACTAATGATTATTCACACTAAATAACTCACCATGAAAATGAAACATTTGAAACATTTACTTATCGCATCGACTGTCACTGCACTTTGTGCTTGCAACAACACAAAGGAAAGTCCGGTCTCCCTGCAATGGGAAATGGTAAAAAACGGAGCAGCTCCCGGATTTTACGAAAGCTCGTTTACGATTACCAACACTTCAACTAAACCATTGGAATCAGATTGGGAAATATATTACACTCAGCTCTCTCCCAGACAAGTAAAAGTAAACGAAGATTCCCCCGTAATCATAGAGATGATAAATGCCGGTTATTACAAAATAGCGCCATCAGAATCATGGAGTCCATTGGCTCCCGGCGACTCGATTAAAATAAGCTATTTGAATCAAGGTATTTTTACTCAAACTTTATTCACTCCCAAATCGCCATTTTTTGTCACGAACAATGGTACACAAATCTCTATCCCGCTCTCTATCGCACCGTTCGATCGCAAAGAACAATGGACGGTTCAGGGGAGAATAGCTCCATCTTATCCCGACGGGGAAAAAGTATACGCCGACAATCAAGCCCTCGAAACCACATATAAGATACAAACCTACGACATGCTGCCTTCCTTGAAAGAAGTAACTCCGAGAGAAGGCACAAGTATAATATCCAAAGATATATCTTTGAGTGTCGAAGATGGTTTTGCCGACGAAGCGAAACTACTGATTCAAAATCTAAAAGAAATGGGATACAACGTCACAGACAAAGGTCAGACCGTTATAGCCCTGTGCCATTTCCCCCAAAACATGCAAGCCAAAAACGACGAGCACTACCGTCTCGACGTAAAAGACAAATACATAACCGTCAGTGGCGGAACCCCACACGCTATTTTCAACGGGACTCAAACCCTCGTCTCATTACTCAAAAAACAGACTATTCCCGCTAAACTCGAAAATATAGCGATCAATGATTATCCCGACTTGTTATATCGGGGTATGATGCTCGACATCGCACGAAATTTCACGAAAAAAGCCGACTTGCTTAAACTGATAAACCAACTCGCCGCTTATAAAATAAACGTGCTTCATTTCCATTTTAGCGACGACGAGGCTTGGAGATTAGAAATCCCCGGATTGGAAGAACTCACTGCAATAGGGTCTCGCCGAGGATTCACCGAAGACGAAAGCCAATGCCTGTATCCCGTATATTACGGAGGCTGGAATCCAAACGATACCACAGCCACGGCAAACGGATATTATACCCGAGAAGATTTCATCGAGGTACTGCAATACGCTGCAAAACGACACATCACCGTCATACCCGAAATAGAATCGCCGGGACATGCACGCGCGGCTATCAAAGCGATGGAAGCTCGATTCAACCGATTGAAAGGAGAAGACATGGAAAAAGCCCGGGAATATCTCCTTTCCGAATCGGCCGACACATCGAAATATGTATCGGCACAAGCCTATACCGACAATATTATGAATGTAGCCTTGCCCTCCGTCTATCGTTTCATGGATAAAGTCAGCGACGAAATCATTAAAATGTACAAAGATGCTGGCGTACCTTTGGCAACGATTCACATCGGAGGAGACGAAGTCAAATACGACCAATGGAAAAAATCGGCACAGGTACGTAATTTCATGAAAGAACAGAATATAAAAACCCCTGCCGATCTCCAAATATGGTTCACAAATACCATTTCCCATTACCTGGAAAACCAAAAAAAGCACATGATGGGCTGGAATGAAATTACCGGAGTTAAAATACACGATTACACCGATTTTGAGGATGCAGCCTCCGGAGCATCGCTTGCAGAAGGAACCATCGTACATTTTTGGAGAGGAGACCCTTCTTTGATCAAACAAACAGTTAAAAAAGGATACCAAGTGGTTAACTCCTATCACGAATATACCTACCTCGATTATGACACGGCATACACTTCTCTCGAAAAAGCATACCATTTCGATCCTTTGGCGGGTATCATCGGAAAAGAAACGGATTTAATTATCGGAATAGGAGCCCAAATGTGGGGAGAATGGATACCTACCCCTTCGGACATGTACCGTAAATTATATCCTCGTATAGCGGCTTTTGCCGAATGTGGCTGGACCTCACCTTCAAATAAATCATGGAAACGTTTTAATCAAGCGGCCTACAAAGAAAATCTCCGTTGGAAACAATTATACCAATAAATATTAATATTTATTCTAAAAAATCTACATAGGTAATTATTGATTTATCTATGTAGATTTTTAGAATTATAAAACTTCATTCTTTTCATTCCTTAAATATTGTTTTTCTATCATTTTTTACCGTAATTTGATGCCGATAAAACAAGCTGCTCCTCGACAGCATCACTTTATGCAAATCACCAGTCAACAAATAGAAGAGATACGTGCAGGCAAAATCAAAACATTCGAGATTTTGTTCAACGCATATTATCCTCGGGTTAAAAGCTTTGCATTCGGTATGATAAAAGATCAATACGAAGCCGAGGAAATAGCACAAAATGTATTCTTAAAGTTGTGGTCCAATCGGGAAAAACTCTCGTCCGACAACACTGAGCAGTTACATATTCACCATCGTACAAAATGAAGTTTACGACTTTTTTCGAGAAAAACACTATTCGCTCGGATACCAAGAAAAAATGTTGTCTACTCCACAAAATTTACAGTACGAAATCGATTCGGAATATAACATCAAAGAAATAAAATCCATTGTCAATCGTACGTTGCAAAACATGCCTCCGCAACGAAGGACAATATACCAAATGAGCCGAGAACAATTCTTAAGCAATGACGAAATCGCCAAAACCCTCGGTTTATCCAAACGTACGGTAGAAAAACACATCAGCCTCGCATTGGCTACCATTAAAAAAAATTTAGGAGACTTCCTTTTCTGGCTGTTTATATTCTTTATTAAATAAATAGCTGTTATCTCCTATCGTCATTTTCTTTCCGATAAAGATTTATATTAAAATTTTTTCACGGTCGTTACGTGTGTAATTTCCTTCAATCGTATAATATTATATAAGATAAAATTATGCAGAATCCAACTCCAACCAGACAAGAACTATCCAGTTATTTTTTCGACCGGTGCACGCCCGAAATAAGCAATAAGGTCGAACGTTGGTTTTTCAAGAACGGTAACAGTCAAGAAGCCAAAAAGTTATTATTCTCCTTATGGGAAGAATTGGAAGATACTACATCATCTACTTCTCCCGAAGAGATACAAGCCGCTTTCGAGCAATTCAAAGCCCGACTACTGAGCTCCGCACCCCAAGAAAACAAGTCTAAAAAACCAAACTTGTTTCTCTGGATACAACGTATTGCGGCAATCCTCATTCTCCCTCTGATTATATTTTCGGGGTACTTATTCTATCAACACCAAAAAGAAGAAAACATAGTGTGGATAGAAAAAAGTGCCGGATATGGCGACATCAAACATATCACTTTGCCCGATAACACCACTGTATGGTTGAATGCCGGCAGCACTATTATTTACCCCGAAGAGTTCATCGGCCGTTTCCGGCAAATATTCTTTACGGGAGAAGGTCATTTTTCTGTGGCAAAAAATAAAGAAAAACCATTCATCATTAAATCGAACGAAAGCAGTATAGAAGTTTTAGGAACCCAATTCAATTTAAAATCGTACAGCAACGACAACAGAATAGAAGTAGCCCTTCTCGATGGATCGGTAGCGTTCTGTTATCCGAGTACGACAGACCAAGAAATGAAATGTATCCTCTCTCCGGGCGAGCAAGTTTATTACAATCGCACAACCCACAATCTGGAAAAGAAAAATTTTATCCTATCCGACTATTCTTCATGGAAAGATGGAAAATACTATTTCAAAAACGAAACATTGGAAAATATTGCCAAACAGTTAGAGCGGAATTTCGATGTCAACATAATTATCAAAAACGATTCACTCAAACAAATTCCTTATCACATGGCATTTGTCAACAACGAAACTTTAGATGACATTCTATCGGCCATGAATTTAGACGGATATTTAACAATCAAACGAGATGGTAAAATCATAGAAATTTATTGACAATCAAACTAATTTATCATGAAAAGGCACAAAATTCATCACTCCGCCGACATTGTCGGGAGATGCAAGAAAGGCATAATCCCATTTTTATTATGCTTCGTCTTTATGGGATACGGACAAAACATATCTGTCAACTTCCCGAATATAACAGTAGAAAGAGCTTTGGAAATTCTTCGGAATCAAGAAGGGTATTCTTTCTCTGTCAAAACAAATGATGTAAACTTACGACAAAAAGTCAATGCCGATTTGCAAAACCAACCTATCGAAAAGGTCTTGGAAACCATATTCCAAAACCAACCGGTTTCTTTCGAAATAGAAGGTAAAATGGTAAGAATCATTAAAGCCCCTGAAAAAGATTCGAAACAGATAGGAAGCACAGCCGAAAGCAAAAAAATCTCCGGTAGAGTAACCGATAAACAAGGTGAACCGCTCATCGGGGTAAGTATCATTGCAAAAGGAGCCAACAAAGGCACGATAACCAATATAGACGGGTATTATTCTTTAACTGTACCCGACAAATCGGTTATACAATTCTCTTATGTAGGCTACGATACCCAAGAACTAAAATTAGGAAAAGGGAATATATTGAACGCCACCCTACAAGAAAAGATAAATGACCTCGACGAAGTGGTCGTTATCGGATATGGCAGTATGAAAAAAAGCGACCTGACAGGAGCTGTTACCACGGTAAAAACCGAAGACCTTCCGATGGCAGCCAACACATCGATCTCTCACATGTTATCGGGAAAAGCCGCCGGGATAACATCAGTTCAAAACAGCGCACAACCGGGTGGCGGCGTCACTCTACGTATACGAGGCGAAGCATCTACCGGAGCCGGAAACGAACCTTTATACATCATCGACGGATTTCCAGTAGGAGGATCCCAAGTCGAACCGGCAGCAGACAACAGATATAGCGATTTCGGGTCTCGTAATCCTCTGAACTCTATCAACCCCAACGACATCGAATCCATAGAGATTCTAAAAGATGCTTCTTCCACGGCTATTTACGGAGCAAGAGCTGCGAACGGTGTTATCATCATTACGACTAAAAAGGGACGCGAGGGAAAACCCGTTGTCAATTACAGCGCAAACTATGGCGTCCAACAAATTGCCAACAAGACGGAAATGATGACAGCCGAAGAATTCATGACCGAAGCCAACAAATTCGCCAAAGAGCAATGGCTCTATAACAACAGAGTATATCCATACGGAAATACGAACCCATCGTCTATCCTTATGACGCAAAAGATATAAAAAATGCGGGGAAAGGAACCGACTGGTATGACTTAATTACCAGAGAAGGTATGATTCACCAACACAATTTATCGGTATCTGGCGGAACTTCCAACCTGAAATACATGGCATCATTCAACTTCTTCGATCAAAACGGAGTTGTTAGAAACAGCGACTTCACCCGCTATACCGGACGCCTGAACATCGAACATCAAATAAATAAAATATTCAAATACGGAATCAATGCGACTCAAAGTTACATCAAGTCCTCGAATGTTCCATTGGGAACAGAAGACTTCGAAAACTCAGGATTGATAAACTCGGCTATGTCGTACGACCCGACGACTCCTGTCAGAGACAAAAACGGGGATTATGCACAAAGCGATCGAATGACTACTGTACCCAATCCTGTTTCCATGCTCGAAATAGATGACTATACACAAACTAAAAGATTATTGGTGAACGCTTTTCTTCAAGCAGAAATTATAAAAGGATTGGTTGCAAAAATCAATATAGGATTCGATGACCAAAACGGTGTAAGAAATTCCTACATACCCACTACTACATTATACGGTAAGCAAGAAGGAGGAAAAGCCAGCAAAAGTATGGCACAGCAATTCGACCGCTTGTTAGAAGCAACCGTAAACTATAATTTCAATATTGCAAAAGCGCACAAGTTCAATATTTTAGCAGGATATTCCTATCAAGATTTCAACAATGAAGGATTCTCTGCCGCCAATTCACAATTTTTCACCGATATATTCAAATACAACTCACTGGCTTCCGGAGAAGCAGCCCGCCCCACGGTAGCTTCCAACAAGTCAAAAACTATGTTCATCTCCTACTTCGGTCGAATAAATTATAACTTGTTCGATAAATATCTTTTCACTCTCACTGCTCGTGTCGATGGCTCAAACCGATTCGGTGAAAACAATCGATACGGAATATTCCCGTCGGGAGCATTTGCATGGCGTATCAAACAGGAAGACTTTTTAAAAGACGTCGACTTCCTCTCCGACTTAAAAATGAGAATAAGTTTAGGTCAGACGGGTAACAGTGAAATCGGGAATAACGCCTTTGAATACTATACGGCAGCATGGCAACAATATGTGTTTGGCAATTCGATTAACACCGGAACGGCAAAATCGCAAATCGCCAACCCAGATTTAAAATGGGAAACAACAACCGAATTTAACTTCGGTTTGGATTTCGGATTCTTCAACCAACGGTTAAGTGGTACATTCGAATATTTTAAAAAAGAAGTGAAAGACCTTTTGGGTTACCGCTCGCTAAAATCATTCATGGAAGTATCTACGGTAGCCGCCAACATCGGAAAAACTCAAAGTACCGGTATAGAAATCTCCTTGAAAAGCCGAAATTTTACAGGAGAATTCAAATGGGACACTGAACTTAATTTCACCCGATATGTAGACCGTTGGAAAGAGCGTAATCCCGAAGACGAACTAAGCCCTTGGCAAAAAGCGAATGATCCCATTCGAGCTCACTACGGATACCTATCCGACGGAGTTCTGGGTATAGACGAGACACCTCCCACTTCCATGCCCAACCTGCTGCCCGGTGAATATAAAATAAAAGACGTAAACGGTTATCTCCGAGACGACTTCGGGAACCTTATACCCGATGAAAACGGAAACGTTCAATACACAGATGCCCCGGACGGGATTATCGATGAAGCGGATATCGTATTATTGGGAACATACGATCCGGGCTTCTCAATCGGATTTGGAAATACATTCGAATACAAAGGCTTCGATCTGAATATATTCTTTTACGGCATGTTCGACCGAATCGTCAACAACGCCACGCGTGGAAAATTCTCCATTCCCAATATTCGTTTTATTCTAAACGGACAAAACATGATGAAAGAAATATCCGAACGTTGGTCTAGTGAAAACCCACACAGCAAATATCCGTCTGGATTCGTAAGCCAATACCCGCAGCCATCTGATTATCTGTGGGAAGATGCTTGGTTCATACGTTGTAAAAATATCACTCTGGGTTATACACTTCCTCAAAAATGGATACGGAAAGTATTTTCCAGAGCCCGGATTTTTGCAGATGTTTCAAATCCCTTCGTAATTACACCTTACTCTGGCAATGACCCGGAAACCGATTTCAAAGCCGGTTACCCCAATCAACGTACCTATTCTTTTGGAGTGGACATAACCTTTTAATCCTATATGAATTATGAAAACTAAAAATATATTTTTCTCCTCGCTGTTTCTCATAGCAGCATATTCGTGCTCTTTGGAAAACGAAACTTATGATCAACTTGGCTCCGATAACGTGATGACTACCGAAAACGATGTCAAAGCCGCTGTCACTGGGATCGCTATAATTGTGCATGGGGTTCTCTACTAACTATGCAAATCGGTTGTACCGATGAATGTGACTGCAACTGGGTATGGGACAAACAACTCAATTTTCTGTGGACTGCCGAAACAACCGATTTAGGGCAATTTTATACCGGACTAGTTCCCGCTGTTACCAAAGCGACCTCTCTGCTGGAACGCATGCGAAAAATATCTATATCCGCTCCAATAAAACGCAGATATATGGCCGAAGTCCGATGTCTCAGAGCTATGTGGGCATATGATCTATATGATCTCTACGGAACAGTACCATTAATTACCGATCCAGATATAGCCCTCGATCCTCAAAAAGCCCAATCTTATATGCCAGAACGGCCCTCGATAGAATGGTATGTCAACTTCATAGACACTGAATTAAAAGAAGCAGAAGAAAATTTGAAACCGGCCAGTCTGCTCGCGGCAAGCGAATACGGGAGAATGACCAAAGGTATCGCTCAAATGTATATGTTGAAACTCTATATGCATGAAGCCGGTCAAGAACGCCACTATCGAAACGACGAAGGCAAAGCTATGATGTGGTGGAATCGGGTAGATTCGATTACCGAAGTCATGATAAAAGACGGAGAATACTCCCTGCAAAAAGATTACATGTCAATATGGTCTCCTTCGAATCAAAGGAACAGCGAAGTAATTTTCCCAATACCCAATTTCCCCGAAGGCGGCTTAGGAAACTGTTTCCTCGCACATGCATTACCCGCCGATTATGTATCGCAAAACGGAATAGCATTGACTAAATGGGGAGGTTTCCTTGTTCCCTGGGATTTTTACGACACCTATGATCCCAAAGACAAACGGAGAAATGCTTTGTTGGCGACCTATTGGAATGGAAAAAAGATGGTCGACCGCCGTACTGAATACACGGGTAAACCGGGTGCTGTTCCAATGAAATACCAAGAAAATCCTAGCACGACAGGGCAATGGGATGCCAGCGAATACGTAATAAACCGATATGCCGAAGTAATATTGGCCAGAGCCGAAGCTCTGAACGAAATATACGGTCCGACCCAAGAGGCCAAAGACCTCGTTCATGAAATACGGGAACGAGCATTCGATAATTACAAAGGCAGCAAATACGAAAAAGAGATAAATGATATAACCGATAAAGATGCATTCAGAGCACACCTATTAAAAGAAAGAGGTTGGGAGTTTTGTTGGGAAGGCATGCGTCGCCCCGATTTGATTCGTCATGGAGAACTAATATCCAATGCCATTGCTCGTGGCAAGCTTATGGCCGAACCCAAACACATTCTATATGCAATACCACAATCGGTAATTTATGAAAATCCAAATCTTAAAAATAACGAAGGTTTTTAGTTATGAACAAATTAAATTTTAAATATCTGTTTCCTAATTTATTCCTATTTTGTATCTGCATGAATCTTACAGCGTGCAGTGAAAAGAACAGTGGCGGAGACAATCTACAATCGGGAGATGAAATAATCTCGTTCGAACCCGACCTAAATACACTTATCCGCAATCCAGCATCGGGTTGGACTTTATACGACGATGCAAACGACTACGTCGCACAAGCGAATACCTATTGGAATCAACAGGGAGCCGCAGCAGAAAAATATACTTCTATTTTCTATTGGCGTTCCCGATGGCCTGAGCTCGAACCAGAAGAAGGTAAATACGCATGGGAACATGACGAGAATTTCAAAGCGCTCATTCAAGGCGCCCTTGACCGAGGATTGAAATTGGCATTCAGAGTTTACATCGACGGACAAGACAATATTCATAACGGTACTCCCGACTTCGTAAGAGAGGCCGGAGCCAAAGGTTATGCAGTCCATAAGCTCTGGGACCCTGCAAATAAAAACAACAACTGGACTCCCTATGCCGACGACCCCGTCTTTCAGGAAAAATTCGGGAATTTTATCCGTGCTTTCGCCAAAGAGTTCGACAATCCCGAACAAGTAGATTTTATCGACGCTTACAATTTAGGCTGGTGGGGTGAAGGGCATCACGTACAATATTTGAACAACAATAATAAATTCAAAGTGTATCAATGGATTACAGACCTATATGCCGAGAATTTCAAAAATGTTTTACTTGTCGTGAACTTTGGAACAGAAATAGGATTCGAATATGAAAAACGATTGGCTATCGACAAACACGATTTTTTGACTCGCCGTGACGGAATCGGCAGTTATTGGTTCCAAGATGCAGAAGTCAATATCATCAACTCGCTCTTCCCACAAAAAGCATTCATAGCCGAAGGCTGCTATTGGGGAGGAAATTCCGACAGCTATCAACCGTGGAACACCGATCCGCTTTATGCCGACAAATTCAAATCATGGTCCGACTTTTATGCTCAGGCTTATAAAGACGCTATACGAGGACATGCCAATACACTCGATTTGAGAGAGGCTACCGAAACCAGAGGTTGGATAACCCACGCCAAAGATTTGGTAAAAGACTTCATTAGTAACGGTGGATACAGATTAACCCCTATCCAAATAGAATATCCAGCATCGGTACAAATGGGAAATACATTATCCATAAAGCATACATGGCGAAATAGCGGGGTAGGCGTATGTCCCAACAATAACAAAAGATGGAACTATAAATATAAAGTTTCATTTGCCCTACTCGATCCCGAAAGCCATGAAATAAAACAACGGATCACCGATGAAAACGCAGAACCGTCGGCATGGATAAAAGGAACCGATAAAACGTATAAAACCAGCGAATCTTTAATTGTCCCAGCCGGACAATACATATTGGCAGTTGCCATTACAGACGATACCCAAAATCAAAAACCAGGATTGAATCTTGCCGTAAAAAACGGGAAATTCATAAACGACTGGCTACAAATCGGTACTATACAAATCACTAAATAATTCATCAACCCTAAAAACACAATTACAATGAAAAAATCACTTTTTTATTTAACAGCAGCACTACTCATTGCTACGACCTCATGTTCCGAGGACAACAATGACAATGACCCCAAAGGGCAAGAGAGTAACATTACACTATACGCGCCCGACGATTTGGAAGAGTTTGATCTTTTGTACGAAAATCCTACACGAAAACTGAAACTCGAATGGGAAGGCGATAAAGAAGGAGCTACATACGCTCTTATATTCAGCCTCGATGAAGAGATGAACAACATCGAGAGAATTGATATCGGAACCGAAATGTACACATCTCTCACCCATCAAGACCTCGACGACTTACTCGGTAAACTGGGCGTAGGCGAATACAAAAGAGGTGAATTATATTGGGCGGTCGAAAGTGAAAACGAAGGAACCTTGTCCCGCAGCGAAATTCGCAGCATGAAATTGTTCCGTTTTTATAAACCTTTCATCGATCCTCGTGACAACGAAGAATATCGCGTATGTCGTGTTTTCGATCCTATATCCGAAGATTATGCCGTATGGTTGGCCGACAATTTAAGAGCGACGACCTATTCCGACGGAACTCCTCTTGGAGAAAATGATGTAAAATTCTATACTCCCCAAGAAGGAGAAGACGAATCTTGGACAAAAGTTTTCGGAGGGTATTACACATGGACCGCCACCATGCGGGGCACTCGTGGAGCAGAAGAAGGTGAAAAAATTCAAGGTATAGCGCCCGAAGGTTGGCACATACCGACTAAAACTGAATGGGACTTCTTAATCAATGCTTGCGGTGACCCCACTATGCCCGCCACTATATTAAAAGAAAAAAGCTATTGGGATCCTAATGCCGGAGATGTCGGTATGAACTCTATCGGATTCAATATGGCTGGGACTGGATACATTTGGAGCATACCTGAAAACGATGTAATAGAAGCCTTTGCCAATACCTATTTCTGGACCTCGACAGCTCCCAAAGACGGAGATGTGTACCCGTGGAATCCCGATCCCGTAAACTTCCCCAATCAGGGAGTAACATACGGATTCACACTTAACGATTCAGGAGCCGCCCTTTATCCTTACGACAGGAACAGAGGATATAGTGTCCGCTGCGTATTAGATTAAACTATTGCTATACGTTATTGCCGGATCCTTCGGCAATAACGTATAACATACTTATCCTAACCCCGATAACTGAATATCATGAACATCAAAACCTCAATTGCAATAGGGCTACTCATACTCCTACTTTGTTCTAATTGCACCAACGACAACAAAACCAACCAACCGGAATCCATCGCAATATTAGCCGAACGCCCACCGATGGGTTGGAACAGCTGGATATGCTTTGGAACTTCTGTAACAGAAGACGAAGTTAAAGCCAATGCCGACTTCATGGCCGAAAATCTGAAAAAATACGGTTGGGAATACATTGTTATCGATGCCGGTTGGTATGCGCCCGGCATGGAGACTTTGGAGCAATATGAATCGTCAACGCCACATCAAATCATCGACAAATTCGGACGCCTCATCGTCGATACGGAAAAATTCCCATCTGCAAAAAACGGAGAAGGGTTGAAACCTCTCGCCGATTATCTGCATAGCAGAGGCTTAAAATTGGGTATACACATCATGAGAGGTATTCCCATTCAAGCGGTCGAAGCTAATACTCCCATAAAAGGGACATCATATCGAGCACGAGACATTGTCAATACCGATTCTCGATGCAAATGGTATTTCGGATTTTATGGGATAGACATGAGTAAGCCCGGAGCTCAGGAATACTACGATTCGCTTTTCGAACTTTATGAATCATGGGGAATAGACTATATAAAGGCCGACGATTTACTATCTCCCATTTATGCACACGACGAAATAGAAGCGATAACCAAAGCCGCAAGAAAAAGAAAAAGGCCCTTTGTCCTGAGCCTTTCTCCCGGCCCTGCCCCTGTCGAGAACATAAAACATTTGCAAAGCGTAGCCCAACTATGGCGCATTTCCGAAGACTTCTGGGACGACTGGGAGGCTCTGAAAGAACAATTTCCACTTTGCCGGAAATGGCAAAAGTATATTTGTAAAGGGCACTGGCCCGACGCCGATATGCTCCCCATAGGCCCAATGGCACAAAGAGCCATGAGAGGGACTCCCCGAATGAGTAATTTTACACCAGACGAACAATACACAATGCTCACACTATGGGCCATGTTTAGATCCCCTCTGATGATTGGCTGTAATCTACCCGAAATAGACGATTTCACGCTAAACTTGATTACAAATAAAGAGGTACTTGACATTAATCAATATTCCAAAGGAAATAAAGAATTGTTCGATCGAAATGGAATAATCGCTTGGTATGCTCAAAGCGAAGACGAATTGACCCACTATATCGCCATATTTAACACTACCGATAAAGATATAGAATCTTACACCTTTCCACTACAAACCATAAATTATATCGGAGACGGTCACATCACCGATTTGTGGAAAAACGAATCAATGGAAATCAAAAATAACTCAGTCTCGTTTTCTGTTCCTGCGCATGGCGTAAAACTGATTAAACTAACTAAATAGTCTTGTAGGTATGAAATCATCACATTTTTATTATATAATACTATTCTCGTTTTTACACGACGGGCCGGGTGAAAAAGAAAATTCGGACAACGACGTTCCCTCCGTAGCGACCAATACTTGGCTATTAAACAGTCTGGATAACATAGAAAATTATTCCAACTCGGATCCAGAAAACCGATACGATATAAATATGGTTCGTAACGAATACGAAAGTGTACAGCTCGTTATACAAACCGATAGTAAAAAAAGTCTGAAAATAGAACGTATCGGCAACAACGATGCCATTGAATTTCAATGTCGGAAACTGGAATCTTTCAACGGGAAATACGATGTTCTGATTCCTTGCGATAACGAAATAGAACCCGACGACAAAGTAGTGCGAGCTTGGCTCACTTTTAAAGTCAAGTCCGAAGCCGAGGCTAAACGACATAAAGAAATCATACGATTCAAAACCGATGACAAAGAATATGCCGTAGCTATATCGATTAATGTCGTTAACGCCTCTTTGCCAGAAACTCCATCTATTGCCTCGGTATTCGGAATCAACCCTCAAAATTTCATATTCACCGGTCTATCGGAAGAACAAAAAATAGAAAAGCGCAAAGCAGCTTCGGATCTTTTATTGGAATATCGCATATCGCCCTACTTTTCCACATGGCTGAGCGGAACGATGAAAACTGAATGTTTCTCCTCGCCATACGCATGGAATGACGATCGCACCTGGGAATACTTGGCAGACAAACGTTTTAACCGTATTGCCTTGCCATCGCATGGGTTATCCGACGGTGAGTTAGAGATGATGCTGAATAAAGCTCGCAAAACCGGATTGCTAAACAAAGCATTTTTCTATGTATGGGACGAACCTACAAAGACCGATGAATATGAACAGATCAAAACTCTTTCGGATCGCATTCATCGATATGCACCGGAAGCCAAAGTGCTCACTACATTCTATTGCGGCCCTACCGACGGAGAACACAAAGACGATTTATTCGCCGTATTCGACATTCTAAATGGAGCGACATCTATTTATTGTACTGGCGTATGGGCGTTGCAGGATAATGAAAATCGCTCGGAGCAATGCAAAGCCAAATTAAAATCAGGACAAGAATGGTGGAGCTACGTGTGCATGTCCAACACTCCGGGGCTTGCCTCAAATTCTACCGCTATCGGTAACAGGGCGACCATGTGGCGTAATTATAAAGAACAAAATTCCGGATTCCTATATTGGGTCGTCAACGGATTCGCCAGCGTTTATCCCCTCAGACCTCGCCCTGAACTACCCGAAGGAGACGGGATACTCATCTATCCCGGCGAATCGTTCGGCACAAACAAAATTTGTACCTCTGTCCGGTTGGAACGATGGCGCGATGGAGCCGAAGATTACGATATGTTGGTCTTGTACGAAAAAAAACTCGGACGATCGGCCGCCTTATCTCTTCTCAACAACGTTTATAAGAGTCCCTCGAATTACACGGATCAAAGCAAATACGCATTGGCTCTACGTAAAAATTTAATTGAAAACATCACAGAATAAATATTTCGATATGCAACATCACCTTTTCTATCGGCTTCTCATCATAAGCTGTACATTCTTTTTAATCTCTTGTCAACAAACAATCGAATGTTACCTTATACCTTCGACCGAAAAAGCATCTGATTTTTATAAAGTTCAACCTCGAAATTCCGGCACGTTATTCCTCGCTAAAAATGAAGCGGAACATATCCAAATCGTTTTCAAAGGCTGTCCGGGAGAGACCTATAAAATACATCGAAACGAAAATGCCGACAATTCTATCCGATATAGTTGTCGGCAAATCAAATCGGTATATGGATTCGACGATGCCTTAGTCCCCATAGATGGAGAACAAGTTACTTTAAACGACTCTATCGCTAAACTATGGATTACATTCCGTACGGCCGAGTCGACCCGACCGGGGAAATACGAAGAACAAATTTCGATCGATAGTAACGGAAAACGGCAAAAAATAAAAATCAATCTGCAAGTGTACGACACGACATTACCCTCGACACCTTCGTTACCAGCAGCATTCGGTATCATAGAAAAGAATCTCATCGACTCGGCTTCGAAAGAACAAACTTTGCAAAACAAACTGGAATGGGCAGAATTATGCCTTGATTATCGCATGAATCCCTATTTCTCCACATGGTTAGCCAACAGCATGAAACATGAAGCATCTTCATCTCCGTGGAAATGGAACGACAAGAGAACGGTTCCTTTCCTATCGGACAAACGATTCAATCGGTTCGCTGTCCCCTACCACTCTCTGTCACACAACGAATTGGACAGCTTATTACAGCAATTAAAACAAACCGATTTACTCGATAAATCCTACTTCTACTTATGGGACGAACCTGCTTATATGAAAGAATATCACCTCATCGGTCAATATTCCCAAGAAATACACAAGCTCATGCCCGAAGCAAAAGTCCTCACGACCTTTTACTGCGGACCAAAAGACGGGAAATACAAAGACCGGTTGTTTTCCGTATTCGACCTTTGGCGAGGAGACACTCAAATTTTCAGTATGAGCGCTTGGGCTTTACAAGCGAACGAAGCCAACGCAGACACATGCCGTTCTCTTCTCCGAGGCAATGAAGAATGGTGGACTTATGTCTGCATGGGCCCCGGAGAAGAGCAGCCCAATCTATTGCTCACGATGGACGGATACCAGCATCGAGCTGTATTATGGCGCAGCTGGAAAGAGCGTACCACCGGATTCCTATATTGGGCAGTCAATGCCTATGCCGAATCCGACACATTGGCTTTTCGCAAAGACCTCCCCGAGGGCGACGGTGTGCTGATTTACCCCGGCCAATATTTCAACAGCACAAGCCCCGTAGTATCAATACGAATGGAACGTTGGAGAGACAGTATGGAAGACTATGAATACCTTGCCAAGCTCGAAAAGAAAATAGGAAGAGCCAAAAGCGAAACCCTTTTCCAATCTATATACCAATCGCCCGAAAAATACTCGAAAAACAACGCAGAAATAGAAAAATTCAGAAAATCCATTTTAGAAATTCTCAGTAAATAATTCTTTAATCATTTAAATTTCAAATCTATGAAAACAATTACTTCATTCAAAATCGCAGGTTTAATAACAGCCTGTCTTTTTGCAGCTATGCCTACAAAAGCGGACATCGGAGCTATTTCTTTCAAAACATCGGCTGCCGGTATGAATGCGTTAGAAACAACAATCGGGTCTAATCAAATGACTTTAGAAACATGGTTATATATAGACAATAGTACCGGATTTTTCGCTAGCAATATGCACAACGACAAGGGATTCGCATTAGGATTCGACGGGTGGTTTAAATTTCAGTTGGACGGAGCATCTATATGGATCGATCCTACTTCTTGGAAAGAGAACTGGACTCACATCGCTTGTGTCGCCGACGGAAGTCAGATGATTGTCTATGTTAACGGTGAAGTAGCCGGAACACAGGAGAATACAACAGGATATAATACGGAAGCCGATGGAAAGCCTCTTTTTTTGGGAACTGCTCCGTGGGGCAATCCTTGCAATTGCAAAATGGCAGACTTTCGACTTTGGAGTGTAGCCCGCACAGCAGAAGAAATAAAAAATAATTATCAGAAACAAATAGAACCGTCCACGACAGGACTGATTAAAAATTTCAATTTCGCAGAAGGTAATGGAGACCACACGGCCAACTTAGCAGAGCCCGAAGGTAATCAAGCATGGTGTATGGGCACTATCGATACCGATTACAGTTGGGAAACAGTAGCGCAGACTCCTACGAATCTACGGACAGAAAATCAAACCGAAAATTCATTCGACATTTTATGGGACGGAACCGACGGTAACACATGGAGTGTCGAATTATCTGCCAATGGACAAGTTGTCGACACGAAAACCAGACTTACCGAAAAGAAGGCCAGTTTCTCTAATCTCGATAAAAAAGATTACACAGTACGTGTAAAGGCACATTCGTTTATGGAAACTGCATTCTCCGATGCTTTCTCGGTCAATCTATCTACCTCCTCGGCCATAACCAATATTCATAAAAATATTTCTATTGTCAGACACAATAACGCAATCCAAATTGACGGCATTCAAACTGGAAAATTGATTTCGATATATACCGATCAAGGCATTTTGAGCCGACAAATTTCAGCCGAACACGAAACAACGGTTCTCAGTATAGAAGGATTCCCTCATGGCATATATTTCATCTCCATAGAAGGGTACGGTCCGACATTTAAAATTGCTCTTTAATAAATCTTCCATAAACTATAAAGGCGGGAACATGCAATGTCTCGCCTTTTCTGTATCTGCTTTTTCGGAACAAAAATATATCCTATCTTTGCACGCATGAGTAAGAATGAGAATATTATGAATAAGGTTCTAATCATCGACGATGAACCACAGATAAGACAGTTATTAGCCCGCATTTTAGGGCTGGAAGGATATGAAGTTTTACAGGCAGGAGACTGTAAAGCGGCAGTAAAACAAATGGAGTATTCTCCCAATGTTATCTTATGCGATGTTTTTCTCCCCGACGGGAATGGTGTAGATTTCATAAAAACAATAAAAAAAATATCGCCCGAATCGGAAATCATTTTATTAACAGCCCACGGAAATATACCCGACGGGGTACAAGCCATAAAAAACGGAGCTTTCGACTACATAACCAAAGGTGACGACAATAACAAAATTATTCCTCTGATTAGTCGGGCTATGGAAAAAGCTCGAACTAACGGAGTAAAAAATCGTCCCGAAAAAGAAACCTTTCAGCAATATTCATTCAATTCTATTCTTGGTCAGTCAAAGCCTTTGCTGGAAGCTATCGCGTTGGCACGAAAAGTGGCATCAACCGATGTACCGGTTCTTTTAACCGGAGAGACCGGTACAGGAAAGGAAGTTTTCGCCCAAGCGATTCACCACGAGAGCAAACGAAATAAAGGAAATTTCGTTGCAATAAATTGTTCGGCATTTAGCAAAGAACTCTTGGAAAGCGAAATATTCGGACATAAAGCAGGCTCCTTTACCGGAGCCTTGAAAGACAAAAAGGGACTTTTCGAAGAGGCTCACAACGGAACGATATTTTTAGATGAAATCGGAGAGATGGCGATAGAGTTGCAAGCCAAGTTGCTTCGAGTATTAGAAACCGGAGAATATATCAAAATAGGTGAAACCAAACCGACATCTGTAAATGTTCGTATCATTGCAGCAACCAACCGAAACTTGCCGGAAGAAATAAATGCAGGGCATTTCAGGGAGGATTTGTTTTATCGGCTGTCAGTTTTCCAAATCCATTTACCGCCGTTGAGAGAACGTCCGGGAGATATTAGGCTTCTAACCGAAGCGTTTGTACAATCCTTATCCGAAAAAATGACCCATTCCTCGAAAACGGTTTCCAAAGCATTCATCGACATGCTCGAACAACAAGAATGGAAAGGCAATGTGCGTGAACTCAGAAACGTTATCGAAAGGAGTCTTATTGTTTGTGAAAGTGATGAGTTACACCCCGAAGATTTACCCATAGAAATACAAAATGCAGCTTTTAAGGAAAAAAGCTGCAATAATAGTGGTTTCGAATTATCGGCTATGGAAAAACGCCACATCGCCCGAGTACTGGACTATACGAACGGCAATAAAACCGAAGCTGCAAAACTCCTAAAAATAGGACTTACCACTTTATATCGAAAAATAGAAGAATATAAACTCTAATTCTTTTCAAAATAATACACAACCCTACCAAAATGAAAAGGGAGTATCTGGTGAACAGATACTCCCTTTTCATTTACAATACTAATTATGAATCAATTAAAATATTCAAAAACAATATTGGCACAACTTTGGCATACCCCAAACCGAAAAAAATAATTTAGTATTCACTTAAAAAAATGTAACATGGAATTTGACGCATTAGGTTTTGGAGTTTGTATACTCAGTGGAATTGCCTGTTTCTGGCTCTTCTATAAGTGCATAGACTGGTTTGAAAAAATTTAATTAAAAGGAGATTTAACATGTACACTGCATTATTTATTATCAGCGTAATTATGTTCGGGTATCTGATGTATGTATTAGTAAAACCCGAAAAGTTTTAGTCATTTATAAAGATTAAACACAATGAATACAGAGATATTAGGTGTTATTGCACAAATTGTCCTGATGGTCGTACTCGCCTACCCCATCGGGAAATACATTTCAAAGGTTTTCAAAGGTGAGAAAGTTTGGTCGGACTTCATGACTCCCATCGAAAAAATCATGTACAAACTGGGAGGTGTCGATCCAACAGAAGAGATGAGCTGGAAACAATTCCTGAAAGCATTGCTCGTGATAAACCTCTTTTGGTTTTTCTGGGGAATGATATTATTAGTTTCTCAGGGAGCACTGCCCCTAAATCCAGACGGCAATTTAGGACAGTCTGTTCATCAGGCATTCAACACATGTATCAGCTTCCTCGTGAATTGTAACTTACAACATTATAGCGGAGAGAGTGGGCTAAGCTATCTCACCCAGTTATTCGTTATCATGCTGTTCCAATTCATTACCGCTGCAACCGGTATGGCGGCAATGGCAGGTATCATGAAAGCATTGGCCGCTAAAACGACCAAAACAATTGGAAACTTCTGGTACTTCTTAGTAAGGAGCTGTACCCGTGTTTTATTTCCTATTTGCCTCGTTATCGGATTCATACTGATTATAGAAGGGACCCCTATGGGCTTTGACGGAAAGATGGAAGTGACTACAATAGAAGGACAAACACAATATGTATCGCAAGGTCCTACTGCGGCGATAGTTCCCATCAAACAATTAGGTACGAATGGAGGTGGATACTTCGGAGTAAATTCATCGCACCCTCTTGAAAATCCTACCTATCTCACTAATATGATAGAATGTTGGGCCATATTGATTTTACCTATGGCTATGGTATTCGCTTTTGGGTTTTACCTTAAACGAAAGAAATTAGCATACAGTATTTTCGGAATAATGCTATTTGCTTACTTAGCCGGGGTATGGATAAATGTATCCCAAGAAACAGGTGGCAACCCGCGCATCGGCGCAATGGGTATAGCACAAGACAACGGTGCTATGGAAGGAAAAGAAGTCCGACTGGGTTCTGCTGCCACGGCGCTTTGGAGCGTGACAACCACCGTTACTTCCAACGGCTCTGTAAACGGTATGCATGACTCTACCATGCCTCTCTCCGGCATGATCGAAATGCTGAACATGCAAATCAACACATGGTTCGGTGGTGTAGGTGTAGGTTGGATGAACTACTTTACTTTTATCATTATCGCCGTATTTATCAGTGGATTGATGGTTGGTCGTACCCCCGAATTCCTCGGCAAAAAAATAGAAGCTCGAGAAATGAAAATCGCTACGATCGTTGCCTTGTTACACCCATTTGTCATCTTAGTAGGAACCTCCTTAGCGGCCTATTTATATGTCCATGCACCTTCCTTTGTCGAAAACGAAGGCGGTTGGTTGAATAACCCGGGATTCCACGGACTAAGCGAAATGCTTTATGAATTTACTTCCTGTGCCGCCAATAATGGTTCCGGTTTCGAGGGGTTGGGTGATAATACATGGTTCTGGAACTACTCTTGCGGTATAGTATTGATAATCAGCCGATACCTTCCCATCGTAGGACAAGTTGCCATTGCAGGATTATTAGCCAATAAGAAATATGTACCAGAAAGTGCAGGAACCTTAAAAACCGATACAGTTACTTTCGGTGTCATGACCTTCGCTGTCATCTTTATCGTTGCAGCTCTGTCATTCTTCCCGGTTCAAGCATTAAGTACTATTGCAGAACATTTCAGCTTATAATAACAGAACGATAGATATGAAAAATAATAAATCAGCTTCTTTGTTTGAAAAAGAGCAAGTTTTAACGAGCTTAAAACAATCATTCGTTAAATTGAATCCCCGAATCATGGTGAAAAACCCCATCATGTTCACGGTAGAAGTTTGTACAGCCATTATGTTCCTTGTGATGATTTATTCCATCTTTGACAACGCTCAAGGTTCATTCGTGTACAATGCATGGGTTTTTGTTATCTTGTTTATCACACTATTATTCGCCAACTTCGCCGAAGCTATCGCTGAGGCCCGAGGCAAAGCACAGGCCGATAGTTTGAGAAAAACCCGCGAAGAAACTCCAGCAAAACTACTTGTCAATGGACAAATAAAAACGACAAGTAGCTCTCAACTGAAAAAAGGTGATGTATTTATCTGTGAAGCAGGTGATACCATACCAGCCGATGGTGAAATCATAAACGGATTGGCTTCTATCGACGAAAGTGCGATTACCGGAGAAAGTGCTCCTGTAATTCGAGAAGCCGGTGGTGACAAAAGTTCAGTGACCGGTGGAACAAAAGTCCTTTCGGATCGCATCGAAGTACTTGTTACACAACAACCGGGAGAAAGTTTCTTGGACAAAATGATTGCTCTCGTCGAAGGCGCTTCCAGACAAAAAACTCCTAACGAAATTGCGCTGACAATTCTTTTAGCCGGCTTCACATTGGTATTCTTAATCGTATGTGTAACCCTTAAACCGTTTGCCGACTATACAGGAACTGTTATTACAATAGCATCTTTCTTATCGTTGTTTGTCTGCCTTATCCCGACGACAATCGGAGGTTTGCTTTCCGCAATCGGTATAGCAGGAATGGATAGAGCTCTGAGAGCAAATGTAATTACCAAATCGGGAAAAGCAGTAGAAACTGCCGGAGATATCGATACTCTCCTTTTGGATAAAACAGGAACTATTACAATCGGAAACCGTAAAGCTACCCATTTCTATCCCGCCAACGGTTTGGAAAATCATGCTTTTGCCGAAATTTGTATGATGTCGTCTCTATCCGATGAAACTCCCGAGGGTAAATCTATCGTAGAACTGGCTCGTGAATCGGGTTTAAGAGTACACAACTTGAATACAACCGGTAGCAAGCTTATCAAATTCAGTGCCGAAACAAAATGTTCCGGTGTAGATTTAGCAGACGGTACTCGGATTAGAAAAGGGGCAGCAGAAGCTATTCGAAAAATTGCTCAAAACGCAGGCTACGAAATTCCACAAGATTTGGAAAATCGTATCACAGAGATTTCAAAAAATGGAGGAACACCTCTTGTAGTTAGCGTCAATGAAAAACCTGCCGGTGTCATAGAATTACAAGATGTTATCAAACCGGGAATACAGGAACGGTTCGAACGGTTGCGTAAAATGGGAGTTAAAACAGTCATGGTTACCGGGGATAACCCATTAACAGCCAAATACATTGCAGAAAAAGCCGGTGTAGATGACTTCATCGCAGAAGCCAAACCCGAAGACAAAATGAACTACATCAAGAAAGAACAAAGTGCCGGTAAACTGGTAGCCATGATGGGCGACGGAACCAACGATGCTCCTGCTTTGGCCCAAGCGAATGTTGGTGTAGCTATGAATAGTGGAACTCAGGCAGCCAAAGAAGCTGGAAACATGGTAGACTTGGACAACGATCCGACGAAATTAATCGAAATTGTAGAAATCGGGAAACAATTATTAATGACTCGCGGAACCCTTACCACATTCTCCATCGCCAATGATGTCGCAAAATACTTTGCCATTATTCCGGCTCTATTCATGATAGCCGTACCAGAATTAGCTTCACTGAACATTATGGGATTACATAGCCCCGAAAGTGCTATTCTATCGGCCATTATTTTCAATGCAATCATTATTCCCATTTTGATTCCATTGGCTTTAAGAGGTGTTCAATACAAGCCTATCGGAGCTTCGGCTTTACTCCGCCGCAACCTGCTCATTTACGGATTAGGTGGTATAATAGCTCCATTCGTCGGCATTAAACTCATAGATTTAGTAATAGGATTATTCTTTTAATAAAAGCAACAATGAAAAATTTCATAAAATCAATCAGGCTAACATTAGTTTTCTGCCTTTTCTTCTCAGTATTTTATATACTGATATTATGGATATTCGCCCAATTCGCAGGGCCAAACTCTGGAAACGCCGAGGTTGCGACCTTAGATGGGAAAGTAGTGGGTGCAGCCAATGTAGGGCAAGTCTTCACCGAAGACATCTATTTCTGGGGCCGTCCCTCTTGTGCCGGAGATGGATATGATGCCAGTAGTTCTGCCGGTAGCAACAAAGGACCTACGAACGAAGAATACTTGGCAGAAGTAGAAACTCGTATCGACACCTTCTTGGTACACCACCCTTATTTGGAACGTAAAGATGTACCGGCAGAAATGGTCACAGCCAGTGGTTCTGGTCTCGACCCTGACATCACGCCAGAAAGTGCATACGTACAAGTAAAGCGTGTTGCCGCAGCCAGAAATATGGACGAAACTACCGTAAAAGAAATAGTAGACCAAACAATTGAAAAACCATTTTTAGGATTATTCGGAACAGAGAAAGTAAACGTATTAAAATTGAACATTAATTTAGAAAATTATGAAAACAAATAAAAACATTTCAGCAATAGCTACCATGAAAAAGAAACAATTAATCGATAAAGAAGGCGCTAGCCTTATCAGAGCATTGATAATCATTTCGATTATAGGACTCCTTGCCATGTTTACCAATAAAGCATCTGCTCAAGTACGATTCAATGTACAAGGAGATTTAGTTAGCTCCTATGTGTGGAGAGGTATGTATCAAACAGGTGCCAGTATTCAACCGACGTTGAGTTTCAGTGTTGAAAACCTATCGTTGACGGCATGGGGATCCACCGACTTCGATGGTTATCGGAATGGTAATATTCCCTCTGCGAATAAAGAACTTGACTTGACTCTGGCTTATACCTTCCCCAAATTGGGACTAACAGTTTCAGTTGCCGATATGTGGTGGGCCGGACAGGGAGCTGGAAAATATTTCGATTTCAATAACAAGACGACAGCTCATCATTTCGAAGCAAGTCTTGCTTATGTACTTCCGGTAGAAAAATTTCCTCTTTCGATCGCATGGTACACCATGTTTGCCGGTATGGATAAAAATGAAAAAGGCGATAAAAACAACTACTCGTCTTATGTAGAACTCAATTATCCGTTCAGTGTAAAATCGGTCGATCTCAATGTAACATGTGGTATAGTACCTTATAAAGCACCTCAATACTATACCAACGGATTTGCCGTTACTAATGTAGCATTGAAAGGAAGCTACGCAATTAAAATCACAGATTCGTTCTCCCTTCCGATATTTTCACAAGTAATATGGAACCCTCGTATGGAAGATGCTCATATCGTATTCGGAATCACTCTTAAACCATAACAGGGAGAATGGATATAATTGAAAACGAAAAAAATGTACAATATTTTCTCGACTTGATAAAAAAATCGAGGAGAGGTAAGTTTAAACTCTACATCGGCATGATTGCCGGTGTAGGGAAATCTTATAGAATGCTACAAGAAGCCCACGAACTCTTAGAAAACGGCGTAGATGTGAAAGTGGGTTTCATAGAGACACACGGACGTACCGGTACAGAAGCTATCCTACAAGGGATTCCCGTTATCCCAAGAAAAAAAATTTTCTACAAAGGGAAAGAATTGGAAGAGATGGATTTGGATGCTATCCTTCAAATGCGTCCCGAATTGGTTATTGTTGATGAATTGGCTCATACCAACGTCGAAGGTAGTCGGAATGAAAAGCGATGGCAAGACGTCATGGAGTTACTCGATGCCGGTATCAATGTTATATCGGCAGTAAATATCCAACATATCGAAAGCCTGAACGAAGAGGTGCAGGAAATATCAGGAATCGAAGTTCGAGAACGAATTCCCGATCGTGTTTTGGAAGAGGCCGATGAAGTCGTAAATATAGACCTCACAGCAGAAGAATTGATCGAACGGTTAAAAGCCGGGAAAATATATAGGCCGGAAAAAATAGAATTGGCATTGAATAATTTTTTCAAGGCCGAGAATATTTTACAACTACGAGAACTCGCACTCAAAGAAGTTGCTTTACGGGTCGAAAAAAAAGTAGAAAACGAACTCCCCTTAGATACATCTCACGTACGTCATGAAAAATTCATGGCGTGTATCAGTTCCCACGAAAAAACGCCCCGCAAAATCATTCGACGCTGCGCTCGATTGGCTACACGATATAACACAAAATTTTTCGTACTATATGTACAAACGCCCAAAGAGGATCCCGATCGCATCTCGCTGGCAGATCAGCGACATCTGTTAAACCATTTCAAATTAGCCACTGAATTAGGTGGAGAAGTCATACAGGTACATTCCCCGCACATTCTCGAAAGCATTATAAAGGTCGCAAGCGAAAAACAAATTACAACAATATGTACAGGAATTCCAGCACTGAAATTGCCCCAAACCATATTTACGGTGTCCAAATATAAAAATTTCATGAAATCTTTATCCGAGAACAATATAGATTTAATTATCTTAGCCTAATAAAAATACCCATCATGAATATAAAAACAAAGTTGCTTTTAAGTATAGGGCTCCTGACCGGAATGATTATTTTGCTGGTCTCCTTATCAGTTATCTATTTACAGATGCTGACGGCTGCCGAACCAGACAGCCCGATAGCTTCGACAGGCTTAAAACAAGCCGTTGTATGGGTGGCAATTATCGGAGGCATCTGCATAGTCTGCGGTATCACATTAGCTATCTGGCTTCCTCAATCGATAAATAGACCTATCAAGGAGCTAACCGACGGTATCCTCGAAATAGCGAATCGCAACTATGAAAAAAGGCTGAATATATCGGATAAAAACGAAGAATTTAAAAATGTGGTCGATAGTTTCAATAGAATGGCTCAACGTTTTGCTGAATACAGATCTACCGCCTTATCGACACTACTGGCACATAAAAAATTTCTCGAAGCAATTATCAATAGCATCAGCGATCCCATAATAGGATTAGATCCAGACCGCAAAATACTTTTCATAAATAGTGAAGCTCTGAACATACTGAATCTGAAAAAAGAAAACACAATCTTCAAATCGGCCGAAGAGATTTCTTTGAAGAATGATTTA